>ULOC01041203.1_pt1 | contig 17593 bp, 10 predicted proteins | sample 1952181 | NCBI WGS metagenome assembly ULOC01 (sample SAMEA4835592, study PRJEB28245) | human gut metagenome | biome: gut microbiome; material: fecal sample | place: Denmark | collected 2008
GAGGCCATCTCAACTCTATTTTGAGACAGCCTCTTCTCTACAATATGATATAATATAAAGGAATGGTTTTTATTAAACAATACCTTGAGCCATCATAGCTTTGGCTACCTTCATGAATCCTGCTACATTAGCACCTTTCACATAGTTTACATAACCATCGGCTTCAGTACCGTATTGTACACAAGCCTCATGAATATTTTTCATGATACTTTTCAATTTTTCGTCTACTTCTTCTTGACTCCAGCCCAGTTTGATAGAATTTTGAGTCATTTCCAATCCAGATACAGATACGCCGCCTGCATTGGCTGCTTTGCCCGGGGCATACAGGATTTTGGCTTCTTGGAATACGCGGATAGCTTCAGGGGTAGAAGGCATGTTTGCACCTTCGCTGACAGCTATGACACCATTGGCAACCAATTGTTTGGCTTCATCACCGTTCAATTCGTTCTGAGTGGCAGAGGGTAATGCGATATCACCTTTCTCACCCCAAGGACGAGCACCTGCTACATATTTGCAGCCATATTTTTCTGCATATTCACGGATACGTCCACGGTATAAATTTTTCAGTTCCATGATGAAATCCAATTTTTCACGGTCTATTCCATCCGGATCATAGATGTAACCATCTGAATCGGACATGGTAACTACTTTACCACCCAACTCGATTACTTTTTCTACCGTGTATTGAGCTACGTTACCTGAACCTGAAACCAAACAAGTTTTTCCCTTCAGGTCTGTGCCTTTGGTTTTCAACATTTCCATCAAGAAATAGATGTTACCATATCCGGTTGCTTCAGGGCGAATCAGAGAACCACCGAATTCGCGGCCCTTGCCGGTCAGTACACCGGAGAATTCATGAGAGAGTTTTTTGTACATGCCGAACATGAAACCTACTTCACGGCCACCTACACCGATATCACCTGCAGGTACGTCAGTCTCAGGACCGATATGGCGCCATAATTCCAACATGAATGCCTGGCAGAAACGCATTACTTCGGCGTTTGATTTGCCACGCGGAGAGAAGTCGGAACCTCCTTTGCCACCACCCATCGGAAGAGTAGTTAGTGAATTTTTGAATGTCTGCTCGAAGGCAAGGAATTTCAAAATTCCCAAGTTTACAGAAGAGTGAAAACGGATACCACCTTTGTAAGGACCAATGGCATTATTATGTTGTACGCGGTAACCCATATTTGTCTGGATGTTACCTTTGTCATCCATCCACGTTACACGGAATTGATACACACGATCAGGAATACACAAACGTTCAATCAGGTTCACCTTGTCAAATTCGGGATGTTTGTTGTATTCTTCTTCGATTGTACTTAGCACTTCCTCTACCGCTTGATGATATTCAGGCTCATTGGGGAATCTTCTTTTCAAATCTTCTAATACCTTAGCTGCATTCATAATCTACTTCTTTTTATAATTGTTAATTAATACTTCTTGTTTCTTTTGATGGTGCAAAAATATAGATAAGAATTGAAATATGCAACAAATTATAAAGAAAATGCGTGTAAAAATATCAATATGTACAAAATGTAAGCTAAAAAGCGGATAAAAGATTATTTTCCTCTTTCCTTGAGATATTTTAATAGTGGAATAAAGACTAAAGCTCCCGAAATGATAATGGATAGTATTAAAGGCCCGTCAATATGTTCGCTCCCTGTTAGAATAATATAGCAAATGGCAATCCATAAAAGGGCTAAGGTTACGATTTGTGGGAGGGAAAGCGGTTTTCTTCTCATAGTATTGTTTTAATGAATTGAATATATTTCACCACAAATAGCCTTGATTTACACAGATAGAATTTGCTGGTACTAACAAGCATGATTAATAATCAGTGTAAATCTATGCAATCTGTGGTGAAAGTTATTTATTTTTCTTTCTTTTTCTTGTCAACGATGGCATCAATAACCGCAACCGCAGTGATGTTTACAATATCGCGTACAGAAGCTTCACAATCAGTGAAATGAATAGGTTTGTTCAATCCCATTTGTATCGGGCCGATTACCTCGGTTTCACTCATAGACTGAATGAGCTGGTAAGTAGCATTGGCAGAACTTAGGTTCGGGAATACTAACGTGTTTACTTCTTTACCTTTCAAACGTGTGAAGGGATATTTCTCATCACGTAATTTAGTGTTCAGTGCAAAATTGACTTGCATTTCACCATCTATAGCCAGTTCCGGATATTTTTTCTGCATATAGTCCACCGCATCATGTACTTTAGCCGGGCTTCCTTCTGTATCAGAACCGAAGTTGGAGTAAGACAGCATGGCCATTGTCGGAGTGTGATTAAAGAACTCTACCGTTTTCTTCGACAATTTAGCGATGTCAATCAGTGTGTCGGTGTCCGGGTGACGGTTAATCAGGGTATCGGCTACAAAATAAGTACCTTTCTTTGAATTCAAGATATGCATTGTACCGAAATGTTTGTATTCCGGTTGGATACCGATAACTTCTTTCGCTACCTTGATTGTGTTGGAATATTTGGTATATAGACCGGTGATGAATGCATCGGCCTCTCCGGTTTCAACCATCATCATACCAAAATAGTTGCGCTCGAACATTTTGTCGTTGGATTCCTGAAGGTTGGCTCCTTGGCGTGCGCGTTTTTCCGAAAGGATGCGGGCATAACGCTCACGACGTTCAGCTTCACGGTCATGACGGAGGTTGATGATTTCAATTCCTTCCAAGCTCAGATCCAGTTCTTTTGCCAGTTTTTCAATGCGTTCGTCATTACCTAATAGGATAGGATGACAGATTCCTTCGGCTTTGGCTTCTACGGCAGCTTTTAACATGGTAGGATGGATACCTTCGGCAAATACCACCCGCTGTGGGTCGCGACGGGCTGTTTCGTAAAGTTGACGGGTCAATTTGCTTTCTTGTCCCATCAATTCGCGCAGCCGGGTCTTGTAGGCTTCCCAGTCGGTGATGTTTTTGCGTGCCACTCCTGATTCCATTGCTGCTTTTGCCACAGCCATGGAAACTTCGGTAATCAAACGAGGGTCAACCGGTTTCGGAATGAAATAATCAGGACCGAAAGTAAAATTATTCACATGATAGGCTTCGTTCACTACGTCGGGAACAGGTTGTTTTGCCAAATCGGCGATAGCATGCACGGCAGCCAGCTTCATTTCTTCATTGATAGCTTTGGCCTGAGTATCCAGAGCTCCGCGGAAAATATAAGGGAAACCGATTACGTTATTGATCTGGTTAGGATAGTCTGAACGTCCGGTAGACATCAGTACATCGGGGCGGGATGCCATGGCGTCTTCGTAAGAGATTTCCGGAGTCGGATTGGCTAATGCGAATACGATAGGATGATCTGCCATACTGCGGACCATATCCTGAGTCAGCACATTACCTTTTGATAGTCCTAAAAATACGTCTGCACCTTTAATGGCTTCTTCCAGTGTATGTACGTCGCGACGGTCAGTAGCAAAAAATTTCTTACTTTCTGTCAAGTTAGGACGGTCACTGGTTATCACGCCTTTGCTGTCTAGCATTAAAATGTTTTCTTTCCGTGCTCCTAATGCTACATACAGTTTTGTACAGGAAGTGGCGGAGGCTCCGGCACCGTTTACTACGATTCTTACATTTTCAATTTTCTTTCCGGCAACTTCCAATGCATTTAATAAGCCGGCGGATGAAATGATGGCTGTACCGTGTTGGTCGTCATGCATTACTGGAATATCCAGTTCTTCTTTCAGCCGGTTTTCTATCTCGAAACATTCGGGAGCCTTGATGTCTTCCAGGTTGATACCTCCGAAAGTGGGAGCGATGGCTTTTACTGCCTGAATAAATTTTTCGGGGTCTTTCTCATTCACTTCAATGTCAAAAACATCAATACCTGCATAGATTTTGAAAAGTAATCCTTTACCTTCCATGACAGGTTTTCCGCTCAATGCACCTATGTCGCCTAGTCCTAGAACGGCTGTACCATTGGAAATAACGGCTACTAAGTTGCCTTTCGCAGTATAGTCGTATGCAGTTTGCGGGTCTTTCTCTATTTCCAGACAAGGCTCAGCTACTCCGGGAGAGTAAGCCAGTGACAGGTCTGTTTGTGTGCTGTACGGTTTTGTCGGTACAACTTCAATTTTTCCGGGCTTGCCTTGCGAGTGGTATAGCAAAGCAGCTTCTTTGGTAATCTTGACCATAATCTTTTTCCTTATAATTAGATATCGTTTTAAATTGGTGGCAAAAATATAAATAAAATTATAATTTGAAGCCTAAATACTGTAAAATGATGTCGAATTGATGATTTTTTAAGTGTTGATTTTGACCAATGTGAAAATCAGATTTCATTCTTTCGTATTTTGCTGGACAAAGATAGTGATAAAGTGAGATATTGAGCAAATCGTAGAAGAATGATTAAGAATTGATGTTTTAGGTAGTCTTGTCACTTATGATAAGTGCTAGTTGAAATCGTTTGAAAGCCAAGCTGAACTGGAGGTGTGTTACTATTCTGTTATCGGATTTGAATTGTGGTAACGGCGCGGGAAAAGATGGTGGAACGAAGTGAAAACGACACTCATACAAACATTTTCGATAAACTCTAAAAAGTTTTGCAGAAAGTTTGATCACCGTAATCTGCAGTGGTTTACATATAGTAGGACAGTTTTACCCGAAGTCATTTTGTAACTAAAAATCCCAAGAGAGTAATAATTTTCTTAGATAAGTTGTATAAAGTGAAAAAAATGTCTAATAGGTTTAATTGATTTGTAATACTAAATATTTTGTGCATTTCTTAACTTGACATATCTTTGTGCAACTTTTCAATTATTAACTACTACAAAATCTGTTTACGGATTATGACTGAAAATCTAAATAACGATGAAGAAAGTAGGTTGATAGAGCGCTTGATTTTAGGAGAAGAAAAAGCATTTTGTAAACTTTATGTGCAATACAAACCTAGGTTGTTCAAGTTTGCTATCGCCTTACTTAAATCACAAAACGTGGCAGAAGATATCTGTCAGGACATATTTTTCAATATTTGGGAAAACCGTTATTTCTTAAAATGCGGTACGTCTTTTTCATCTTTTTTATTTAGCATGGCTCGTAATCGCATTATCAATTATTTACGAGATGAATCGTGCCACAAACGTATTTTGGAAAGTCTTTACGAGCAAGCGATAGACTTTGATAATTCTACTAAAAATACGATATTAGCCAATGATTTGGGAGAACACATGAAACACGCTGTCAAATTATTAAGCAATCGCCAGCGTGAAGTGTTTGAACTGAGCAGACATCATATGCTTACTAATAAAGAGATTGCGGAGCAACTCAACATCTCTATATCTACAGTACAGGACCACCTTTCTGCCTCCTTAAAAATTATACGCACTTACTTTAAAAAGGAAGGTTTGCTGCATACTAGCCAAATAATTTTTTTCCAAATTCTATTTCAATTTTAAAATAATGTTAATGTACTCCTAGCCTTCGATGGGTTAAGTGTACTACATATACTAATCAATGCATATGAGTAAGAATAATATTTTTAAAGAAAATTTTCAACGGTATATTGATGGCTTCTATTCTAAAAACGAACTGGAGTCCATATTGAAACAAATAAAAAATTACTGTACCGATGAAGATATTGATCAATTAACAGAACAACTTTGGAGCAATTTGGGAGATGAAACTTTAGCCAATCGCTTTGAAAAAGCAACTTGTGAAAAAGAAGCATGGAAATTATTGGCTAAATCCAAACGTGTCAAACGTATGGAGAAAGTCAGACGCTTTATCTATTATAGCCTTTCTACAGCTGCATTGGTTTTCTTAATGATAAAAGGTTTTGGCTATTACGAAGAAAGAGTAGAAAAGCGAACTCCTATCATTACAGTAACTACAGACTATGGTGAACATAAAACTATTATTTTACCTGATAACACTGAACTAGCTATAAACTCGTGCACTACGGTGAAGTATCCTGAGCAATTTGTGGGGAATAACCGAATTGTAGAACTAACTGGAGAAGGTTGTTTTAAAGTAACTCATAATCCGGAAAAGCCTTTCATCGTAAAAATGGAAAATATGTCGATAACCGTGCTAGGTACTATTTTTAATGTGAAATCACACCCTTATGATCAAACTGATTTGGTAGAAGTTAAAGAAGGTAAAGTACAAGTGGATTTGCCTGAAGCCATGATGAGAATCAGTTCTGGCGAACATGTGATCATCAACAAAATTTCAGATTCGTATAGTAAAGAAAAAGATATTATGGAAAAATTTGCTATTTGGCGTACAGGAGGAATCCGATTCAACTCTACCCCTATTCAAGATGTGGCTAAAGAACTGGAACGTATCTACCATTGCAAAGTGATTTTCAGCGGAAATAAGCCTTATGATAACTTGATTACAGGCATACATGAAAGAGCTACACTGAAAGATGTACTTAACTCTATAGAATACGTCACCGGCATACGATATAAATATCAAAATAATACGGTTATTTTATATAATAATTAAAATGTGTTAACGTGTTCGCATAATAGAAATAGTTGCGTGTATTCTTTATAAAGACACTAAAATATTAACCTTATGAATAAATGCCTATGAAACCTCCTACTTAAAAAAAGGAGTTGTTAGGTAAAAACAACTCCTCCATGTTTGTCTTAAACAGTTGTTCATATAATTGCGAGTTACCATGAACAACTTAACCATTTTGTTCACCAAATAATCTATTTAAAACAAACGTACGAATTTATGAATAATCTTTTAATTACAAAAGAGAATAAGAAGACTAAAAGATTTATTTTAGTTTTTTTGCTATTTACAATCTATTTTTTTAATGGATCACTCATCTTAGCTCAAAATGAACGAATTAGCGTAAATGTTAAAAATGAATCTGTTGAGGTAGTTTTAAAAAAAAATAACAAAACAGACAGGGGTCAATTTTTTCTATGATCAAAAGAAAATTAGCCAATCTTCACGCGTTAATTTAAATGTAAGCAACCAAACCATAGAAACTGTATTAAAGAGTTTGTCTATACAAACTGGGTTGTATTTCAATAGGAATAAGAATACTATTAACGTAGGTTTTGACACAAAAGAAAAAGGCTTAAAAATATTGAAAGGTAAAGTAGTAGATCAAAATGGTGAAGCCGTGATTGGTGCCAGCATTCAAGTAAAAGGTACTACTGCCGGAGTCATTACCGATATTAACGGTAACTATGAACTGACTAATGTTCCGATTAATGCTCAAATAGCTATTTCATATATTGGTTATCAGACCATTATTCTGAATGCAAATTCAAAAAAATTAGCACTTGTTACTTTACGAGAGGATACTGAACTTTTGGATGAAGTGGTAGTAGTAGGATATGGTACTATGAAGAAAAAGGACTTATTGGGTGCAACTTCCATGGTTAGTGGTGACCAACTAGCTACTAATTCAAGTATCTCTGTAGGTGGTGCTTTGCAAGGTAAGATGTCTGGTATCAATATTTTAAGTAGCTCTGGTTTTCCTGGTGCAGAAACATCTATCAGTATTCGTGGTGTTGGAACTTTTGGTAATGGTGATGCAAGTCCGTTGGTAGTTATTGATGGAATTCCCGTAGACCAAGGTTTTGAAACATTGAATCCTTCCGATATTGAAAGCGTAAACGTTCTAAAAGATGCTTCATCTGCAGCTATTTATGGTTCACGTGCAGCAAATGGTGTTATTTTGATTACTACTAAGAAAGGTGCAGAAGGCAAAGCTAAAGTATCTTTGAACGCTACATGGGGTATCCAAAAACCTTCACACATGATGGATTTGCTGTCAGCAGAAGAGTTTGTCTCAGCTATTCTTGAAATGAGAGACAATAAGAAAGCTATTGATGGAGGTAATCCAACTACAAAATATGATGGTTTAAATCCAGCCGACTTTGGAGTAGGAACAAATTGGGGGGATCACATCTACAGTTCTGCACCAACTCTGAACATCAATGCAAATATTAGCGGTGGTACGGATAAACTTCATTATTATTTGTCTGCTGAATATTTAAATCAAGAAGGTATTGCATTGAACACAGGCTACCAGAAAGCAGGCTTCCGTTCAAACATTGAAGCGCAAGTAAGTAAAATGTTCAAGATTGGCAATAACGCCAACATGACATATCGCTATACAGAAGGTAGTGGTGGAACTCGTTTTTCTGATGTTATCTTTAATGCTCCAATTATTCCAGCCTATGACGAAGACGGTTCTTATGGGGAGCCTGACACCCAACTGACTGGTTCAAAGAATGCCATAGCTGAAGTAGGGTGGAATACTCCGAATAACCACAATTATCGTTTGATGGACAACTTATTTATGGAATTCCAAATTACTGATTGGTTGAAATTCCGTTTTAATGGTGGTATCGATATTGTTTACAATGAATATAAATCATTCTTGCCTAAGTTCAATGATGGCGGTCAAACAAATACACGTAATAGCTATACTGAAACACGTTCCAAAAATTTTATGTGGATGACAGACTATTTGCTTTACTTTGACAAGACATTTGGCAAACATGCTATTCATGCTATGGGAGGTTTCTCTCAACAACTATTCACAAAAGATGATTTGAGCGGAACTGCTAAAGATTTCGTTTCTGAAGTTGATAACATGCATGTTATTAATGGTGGTACCAATGCTCGTGAACGTGGTTTGAGTGGTGGTAAATCTGAATTAGCTTTGGCTTCTTATTTCGGCCGCATCAACTATGATTACGCTGGTCGCTATTTATTCTCATTCAACTTACGTGCCGATGGTTCATCTCGTTTTAGAAAAGACAAGCGCTGGGGGGTATTTCCTTCATTCTCTGGAGCATGGAGAATCTCTGAGGAAAAGTTCTTTAATGTAAAGCCTGTCAGTAACTTGAAATTGAGAGCGTCTTGGGGACAATTAGGTAATCAATCTATTGGCTCATGGTATCCTACCATTGCTTCTGTGAGTAAAGAAAATGTTGTATTTGGTACTGCTGCTGACAACCAAATTCTATATGCTGGCTATACACAGTCTAAACTTGGTAACAAGTCATTGGAGTGGGAAACTACTACGGTAACTAACATTGGCGTAGATTTAGGTTTCTTCAACAATAGTTTGAGTTTTAGCGCAGACTACTTTGTGAAAAACACCAGTGGTATTCTCCGTTCTATGGTTCTTCCTCTTTCTGTTGGTTTAGGTGCTCCTAATATGAATTATGCAGAAGTACAAAACAGAGGTTTGGATCTAGAAATTAGTTATAAAGGTAATATACGTGACTTGCACTATTCAGTAGGAGCTAATGTATCTTTCTTGCACAATGAAATCAAAAAGTTAAGCAGTGGTATTAATGAGGAAGTCATCGATATCGGTTGTTATGGTGGTGTAACTATTAACCGCATAGGCGAACCTATTAGTGCTTTGTATGGCTATAAAACAGATGGGGTCATCACTACTTCTGAAGAAGCTAAAAAATATAAAGATATGGGACAAGGTAATGCTAAAGTTGGCCGTTTAAAATATAAAGACTTAGATGGAAATGGCGTTATTGATGGAAAGGATAGAACAATATTGGGAAGTTTTATTCCTAAAGCTACCGCTGGTATGACTCTTTCTGCTGACTGGAAAGGTTTTGACTTAAATATGGTATTTTCAGGTGTATTTGGTCGTAAGCAACATTCACCTATGAGTTTTCAAAATCGTATGCCTAATCGCAATATGAGTAGACATTGGTATGACAATCGCTGGACATTAGGTTCTGATCCTGCTGGAAAATATCCCGCTTTAATTCAAGGTGAAAATTATGAGGAAATGACAGATTTGATGGTAGCTAATTCTTCATTTGTGAAAATGAAATCATTGACATTAGGTTATACCTTCAATCTAAAACCAACACGTATTAGAGTATTCTTATCCGGTGAAAACCTATTCACAATAAAAGACAAGACTTTTGATGGATTTGATCCTGAAAATGGGAACTCTGTAGGTCACTATACTAACTGGGGTGATGATTTCCCAACACCTAGAATTCTTTTAATTGGTACAAATTTAACATTTTAACACAAGATACATATGATACGTAAATATTTATTATATGCTTTTGCATTTACATCATTAATTTTCACTAGCTGTATGGATAGCTTTTTGGATCGTAATCCTTATGGTGCTATTGATGAAACAACTTTTTATACAGAAGCAGAACATGCGAATCTTGGTGCGATGGCCTGCTATGCGAAACTGCAATGCTTGAATGGACACTGGGCATTTGCACAATTGGAACTAGGTATGACTGGTGACTTCTCATCAGCGGGGTTCAAGGATGCTCAACCATTCTATGGTGCTACTTTTAACCCTAATGAAAGCAGTATTGTGCAGGGGGTGTGGAAACGCTGTTATGAAGGTATTGCTGTATGCAACATCAACATTGATGGTATCTCAAAAATGGGTGATCAGATAATTTCAGCTGAAAAGCGTAATATGTATTTGGCTGAAACCAGATTTATCCGTGCATTTTGGTATCTCCGTTTGGTTCAATTTTATGGCGATGTACCTTTAAGAAGTGCATCCGTGAATGATCCTACTAATTCTTCAGAAGTACAGTTAGCTGCCACATCAAAAGAAGAAATATTCAAGAGTCTTATCATTCCTGACTTAGAATTTGCCACCGAAAATTTGCCTGACAAATGGGATGAAGCATATACACATCGCGCAACAAAAGGTACAGCTTTTGCCTACTTGTCTGAAGCCTATCTGATCATGAAGGATTATGAAAATGCTTTGAAAGCAGGGTTGGAAGTAGAAAAATTCGATTATGAACTATTGGATGATCCAGGTCGAGTTTTTCACATTGAAGAAGAGAATTCAAAAGAAATCATTTTTTCGGTAGGTATTGCTGAAGGCATCGACAAATATAGAAGAGAATTATACTTCGGTTCTAAAGAAGATTTAGGTGGTGATTTGGGGCATCTGATGCGTGGCGATACTTATTCAGCAGACTATTTCTATCCTTCTAAAGAATTTGTGGATTTTTTCCAAGTGATTGATGGAAAATCTATCAAAGACAACTCTCCTTATTTCGATGCTTCTCAAGCATGGAAAAATAGAGATCCTCGCTTTGATGGAACCTTCTTTACAATAATGGATGAGGTTGTTACTACTACTGGTAAAAAAATGAACTGGAGAGATGAATGGTTGGTAAACACTCCTACTGGTTATGATATTCAAAAACGCGGAGTATGGTATGGTGAAGAAAGCTGGACACAACGTGTGGATGTACATCTGATGCGCTTGCCTAGAGTGTATTTGCACATTGCTGAAGCATATGCTTTACAAGCTAATCCTGATTTTGAGAAATGTAGTGAATATGTAGAAAAAGTACGTTCTAGAGCACGTCGTTTTGCATTGGCACATCCAAACAAATACATTCCTGAGGGATTGGATGAATCTAAGGTTCTTCCTCCGTTTGTCATTGATTCCAAAGAAAGCGCCATGGAAGCTATTAACTATGAATCAAGAGTTGAATTCTTTACAGAGGATGTTATCCGTTATTTTGATTTGAAACGTTGGGGTACTTTGGCTGAAGAATGGTCACGAGTAGGTGATTTTATTTGGGAAGACAAGTTGTATAACCTGCCTTATCCTGCTGCCGAATTAAGCGCTAACCCAAATCTGAAACAAAACCATATAGGATGGGGTAACTGATTTTAATAAATCAATATTTATTATAAAATATCATCCGTTCATTATTCTACTATTGATCTAATATGGAATATGAACGGATGGTTTCCATAAAACGATATTTACCATGAAAAAACTATCTTTTTTTCTACTTTGCTTTTTGCTATTTATATCATCATATTCTCAAAATAAGCCGACGCTTTCTGACAAAAATTCATTTTCAATGATTCTTTTACCAGATCCACAAAGTTATACTAAATTTGATACCAATCAGCCAATTTTTGAACTGATGACAGCTTGGGTGGCCAGCGTAAAAAAAAACTTAGCTGTCAAAGCTGTACTTTGCACCGGAGATTTGGTAGAACAAAATGAATGCTTGGTTCCAGATAACGTGAATGGTAATCAGACTAGCGAAGAACAATGGAAAGCCGCCTCTAGAGCTTTTGAAAGATTGGACCATAGACTTCCTTACATCATTTGCGGTGGAAATCACGATTATGGTTATAAGCGAGCCGAAAACCGATTGTGCAATATCTCAAAGTATTTTCCTGTAACTCGCAATCTTCTTTGGAAAGACTGCTTGGTTAGTGTATGTAACAATGCTTTTGGGGTTCCTACATTAGAAAATGCTGCTTATGAATTTACTAACAAGAACTGGGGAAATATACTGGTAATAGTATTGGAATTTGCTCCTCGTGATGAAGTACTGGAATGGGCTAAATCTTTGGCAATAAGTGAACGTTTTGAAAATCATAAGGTATTTGTCCTTACTCACTCTTATTTGCGTTGGGATGGATCTATTATCGAAAAAGAGTCTTATGGTGTATCACCTGCCAATTATGGAAAAGTTATTTGGGAAAAACTTCTTTATCCTTGCAAAAACATTCGTATGCTCATATGTGGTCATTATTGCTCTACAGAGGGGTTTGTATATAATGTAGGTCAACGTTGTGACAAGAATATAGCTGGGAAAAACGTATTCCAGATGATGTTCAATGCCCAAACAGAAGGTGGAGGTTGGCATGGTAATGGGGGGGATGGCTGGCTTAGAATTATGGAATTTATGCCTGACGGAAAAACAATCAAAATCAAAACATTCTCACCTTTCTTTGCTATTTCCCCCACAACAGAAAAATATGCATGGCGTACTGAAGAATTTGACCAATTTGATATTGTATTAGATTAAAAAGTAATGAAGAAATTAATAATAACATGTTTATGTGCCCTGATAGGCTTGTGTGTTCATTCACAAACCCAATATATTAATCCTTTTATAGGCACTCAAGGAATGGGACATACATTCCCAGGAGCTTGTGTGCCTCATGGTGGGGTGCAACTCAGTCCGGAAACAGATACTATTCCTCATAGTGTAGACGGAGTTTATCAAAAAGAGGTCTATAAATATTGTGCTGGTTATCAATATGATGATACAACAATTGTAGGATTTAGTCATACTCATTTTAGTGGTACTGGTCATTCTGATTTGGGAGATATTCTATTGATGCCTACTACTGGTAAAATACAATTGAATCCAGGGACTAAAAGTAATCCAACTTTAGGTTATCGCTCAACATTCAGACATGAAAATGAAACAGCTTCTCCAGGTTATTATTCCGTATTACTTGATGAGTATCAAGTTAAAGCAGAGCTGACTACCACAGAACGAGTGGGAGTACATCGCTATACTTATCCTAAAGGAGAAGGAAACCTGATTTTGGACTTAAATCATGGAATCTATAATTATGATGGTAAAACGTTATGGTCAGGAATTTGTGTAGAATCGGATACACTTGTTACGGGATTCAGAATGACAAATGGATGGGCTAGAATGAACTTAATTTATTTTGCCATTTCGTTTTCACATCCCATTCTCCGCTATGAAAGCAAAGATACTAGCAAACGGAGTTTGTACGGAGGTTTTTGGAGAAAATTTGATGTTCAACACAACTTTCCTGAAATGGAAGGACGTGAGCTGAAAGCTGGATTTGTATTTGATTTATCAGACGGACGTTCTTTGGAAATTAAAGTAGCCATTTCAGCCGTAGACAAAGAAGGAGCCCTGCTCAATTTGAAAAAGGAAACTCAAGGAAAGAATTTCGATAAAGTTTTAGCTGAAGCTAAAAGTAAATGGAACAAAGCTGTATCTTCTATTTCTGTAAATGGAACAGAAGAAGTTAAGGAGCTGTTTTATACGTCACTTTATCGTACTTTGATACATCCTTCTGTATATATGGATGTGGATGGACGCTATCGAGGCATTGATCACAGTATTCATAATGCTGAGCATTTTACTAATTATACCATTTTTTCATTGTGGGATACTTTCCGTGCATTACATCCACTCATCAACTTAATAGATGCTAATAAGAGCAAAGACATGATGGAATCTATTATGGCGCATCAAGGTCAAAGTATACATAAGGCTCTGCCTGTATGGTCACATATGGGAAATGAAAATTGGTGTATGATTGGTTATCATGGCGTATCATTGTTATCTGATGCTTTTGCCAAAGGTATTCCAATGGATGGTAAAAAGGCGCTTGAAGCTATGGTACAAAGTTCTAACTTAACATACTATGACGGTTTAGGAAGCTATATTGAAAAAGGATATGTTCCTTTAAATGAAAATGTTAGTTCTGCTTCCATCAGTTTGGAATACTCTTACGATGACTGGACTATTTACCGCATGGCGCTCATGGCTGGCAATGCTGAATTAGCCAATCAATATAAACAGAGAGCTTATAATTACCAAAAATCTTTCTTGAACGGCTACGCACGTCCTCGATATAAAGATGGTCGATGGAAAGAAGACTTTAATATCTATGAGACTCATGGTCAGGGTTTTATTGAAGGAAACTCACTTAATTATTCTTTTTTTGTTCCTCATGATGTAAAAGGTATGATCAATTTGATGGGGGGAGATAAAGCTTTCATACGTCGCCTAGATAATCTCTTTGGCAGCTCATTAGACCCTTCGTACTATGCTCATACAGAAGATGTGACAAAAGAAGGTATTCTTGGTGGTTACATTCATGGTAATGAGCCGAGTCACCATATTCCGTATCTGTATATGTGGACTTCTCAACCATGGAAGACTTCTGAAAACATTTATAAAATCATTGATAAGATGTATAATACACGCATCGATGGTTTATGTGGTAACGATGATTGCGGTCAAATGTCCGCTTGGTATATATTTACAGCCCTAGGTTTTTATCCTGTATGTCCAGGTTCTGATGAATATATCTTCGGACTACCTCAGATTCAACAGGCTGAAATATCCTTGAAAGCAGGTAAAAAATTAAAAATCCAGGTATGTAATCAATCAGAAGAAAACAAGTATATACAAGCTATCTATTGGAATGGAGAAAGATATACTAAGCGATTTATTTCTCATCACACACTAATTGAAGGAGGCAACTTGATTTATGAAATGGGCAACAAGCCTGCCGAAACTTGTTTTGACAAGTATTCACTGCCCTATTCATTGAGCTCTGAAGATAATCACAGGATTATCCCAGCTGTACAAGAACAGCAGGTTTATGCGAGTAACTTGAATCTGAGTAGTGGCTATCACATTGTGCTACAGGATAATAGACTAGAGAATGAAAGGTTGTGGTTAAAAAAGTATTTGCAAAATGATTTTCAATTGATTGAAAATAGTCAAGGCAAAACTATTCGTTTAATTCTTCAGTCATCTTCTGAACAAAAAGAAGATGAGTATCAAATAGACATTCAAGATGAAGTAAAAATTATATCTCCTTCTGCCCGGGGCATTTTTTATGGTATTCAAACACTTCGCCAGCTAATGATAACCACAGCTGGACAATGTAGTTTGCCTCAACTCGCCATTAAAGACCGTCCTTACTACCCTTGGAGAGCTTATATGTTGGACGAATCTCGAGTATTCCAAGGAAAGGAGGCTGTAAAAAGTATTTTGGATGAAATGGCGCGTCTTAAAATGAACATTTTCCATTGGCATTTAACCGATGATCAAGGTTGGAGAATTGAAATCAAAAAATATCCTAAATTATGCCAAATCGGCGCCCGGCGAGATTCTACCCAATTGAATGGATGGAAAGGAAATTCATTTGATGGAAAAGTACACGAAGGTTATTATACTCAAAAAGAAATCAAAGAAATCATAGAGTATGCTCAATCGCTACACATTCAGATTATTCCTGAAATAGAAATGCCTGGTCACTCTAGTGCGGTGATTGCTGCTTATCCTGAATTTGGAACAACCAAAAAACAAATTAAGGTTCCTTGTAGCTTTGGAGTTCAGTACGAGGTATTGGATGTTTCTTCCCAAAAAGTAATTCAATTCTTGCATGATGTATTGGATGAAGTTATTGCTTTATTTCCTTCACCCATCATACATATTGGTGGAGATGAAGTAAAATACGACCAATGGAATGCCTCTGTAGCTATCAGCAATTACATCAAGAAATTAGGTGTTGCTAATCCAGCCGAACTTCAAATTGAGTTTACCAATGCCATATCAGAATGGTTGAAAGGTAGAAACAAACACATGATGGGCTGGAATGATATTATGGGAAATAAAATCCATGAGTACAACTCAGCAGAAGACGCTATTGCCTTAAAATCAAAATTGGCTGAAGGAACGATTGTACAATTTTGGAAAGGTGATTTGGATTTGATTGAGGAAACTGCCCAAAAAGGATACGATATTGTCAATTCATATCACTATGGTACCTACTTAGACTACGACAAGAGTAGAATTCCTTTGGCAAAATCATACGCGTTCAATCCTATTCCTGCTGGAATGGATAAGTCATTACAATATAAAATTTTAGGATTAGGATGTCAAATGTGGGGTGAACAGATTCTAACAGTAGAAAGTATGAATAGGATGACCTTCCCTAGAATTGCAGCTTATGCAGAAATTGGTTGGGTATCACCAGCTAGAAAAAACTACATGGAATTCCTTCCAGCATTAATGAGACTGGTAAAATTCAATAAACACTATGAAACAGGTGAAAGATAGATATTTTTATAAAATATGGGCTCTGTATATATTTTTATTTTCCTTTGGCATTCATTTGAATGCCAAAGGAAGGTATCTCCCAGAATGGAAGGAGTATGTGGTTATGCAAGCAGATATGTCATCGACCATCACTCAGGTAGAAACTTTACAGTCCTATTTGGAACAAGGTATTGAAGCTGTTATGGTGAAAGACGATGCAATACTACGTAAACAAGCTACGGAAAAAGGGATGGTAATTCTTAGCCAAAAAACGTTGGAAATTTATCAACAACGACAAAAAGTAAAGGGAGCAGATGTTATTATATTTGCACGACTAAAATCGGATACTTACATCCGCTATGCACTAGAAGAAAATTGCTTTCTAGAACGTTTGGACTGTAATATTTATGGTTCTTCTAGATGGTTGAACAAATATTTAGAGGGCACCTTGGAAATAACTACCCAATTAGTCGCTGCCAATAAATTACGAATTGATATTAGAAATTTGGCAGATATTCCGTTGATCTTGAAACCGATTCCACAAACTTCTATTTGCCTCAATGAATTAGAACCAATAGAATTACAGGGGTCGGCAAGAAAGGTCATTTTTGCTAGTCTCAGTGACATGACACTGTCTTCTTATGATTTAAACGTGGAAGTAGTTAACTTGTTTTCAACTGAAACAAATATGCCTTATGTATATAATATTCCTGTAAAAGGAATGTTGTTTAGCAAAAGTGAAAGCGGTGTTTTAAATTGCGCAATTATTCCACAGCCTAAAACTATACGCTCGAACACTCACTCTAAATTTGTAATTAATGAACAAACTTGCATTCAAGTGGCAACCAATAAAGCAAAGACTGAAATACATTTTTTGACAGATCGACTGAAACAAGCAGCTTCGTTAACACCCGAAATAAAACAATTCCTAGTTCCAAAGAATAATATCATTGTTTTTAAAGAACTTCCTAAAAA
>ULOC01040028.1_pt1 | contig 17408 bp, 15 predicted proteins | sample 1952181 | NCBI WGS metagenome assembly ULOC01 (sample SAMEA4835592, study PRJEB28245) | human gut metagenome | biome: gut microbiome; material: fecal sample | place: Denmark | collected 2008
AAAAGAAACAACACAAGTTTTTAAAAGCATTAGAAGCATTAACATTAAAAAAAGAAAATAATGTTAGCCCTATGGAAATGATGATAGACTATGGAAGTACAATTTCAAAGGAATTTGCTAAGTCTTACATAGTAAAAAAGAAGGTTGCAGATGCTCAAGACTTAGGTGAAATACATATACACGATTTAAATTTTATGCCACTAGGAACAACTACATCATCACAAATAAATCTAGAGAAAATATATAATGGTGGATTTGAAACAAAAAATATACATATAAGAGAACCAAAAGATATAATGTCTTATACTGCACTTGCAGTTCTAGTAATAACATTAAATCAAAAAGAACAACACGGATGTCAATCAATTCCGGCGTTTGATTATTATATGGCACCAGGCGTGCTAAAGACCTTTAAAAAACAATTTAAACAAACTATAGATGATATATTAATATATACAGACTTTGATAAATTTGCAGCAACAAATGGAATTGACAGAGAAATAGAAAAACTTGAAAGCATAGATTTTGATATTTCAATTTTTGATAAATATAGCAGAGAATCAGAACAGCTAAAAAGAGCATTTAGAATATCTTACGATATAGCAATGAAGAAAACAAAGAAAATAGTTTCACAAGCTATGGAAGCCTTTATACATGATACAAACGTTATAGACACAAATGGAAATGAAAGAATATATCCAACAATAAATTTGGGAACAGATACCTCAGCAGAAGGAAGAATGGTAATAACTAAAATATTAGATGCCATAGACTTTGGAATAGAAAATGAAAAAGAAAGACTATCTCCACTTGTAATATTTAAAATAAAAGAAGGAATAAATTATAACGAAGAAGATAAAAATTATGATTTATATAAGAGAGCTATAGATATAGCAAGTAGAAGAAATTATCCAGCATTTTCTTTCTTAGATGCAACATATAATAAAAAATACTATGTAGAAAATAATCCGGACAGCGAAGTTGCATACAATGCTTCTAATATGAGAGAGATGGAAAATATTATAGATAGAGAAGGAAAACAAATAGCTTCACAAAGAGGAAATATATCGTATACAACAATTAACCTAGCAAGAATAGGAATAAAAAACAGTCCAATATTAAAAGAAATGTCTAAGTCGAAAGAAAAACAATACGAAGAATTCTTTAATGAATTGGAGGACAAGCTAAACTTAGTAAAAGACCAACTACTAGACAGGTTTGAGACACAAGGAAATAAAAAAGCTTATGAATTTCCTTTCTTTATAAAACAAGGTGTATGGATGGATGCTGAGAAAGCAAAAGACGATGATAGGATTAGAAAAGTAATAAAACAAGGAAGCCTTACAGTTGGATTTATGGGCTTGGAAGAGTGTTTAATTGCTTTAACAGGAAAGAAAAGGATTGATAACAAAGAAACGCAAAAATTAGGAATTCAGATAATTAGCTTTATGAAAAGCAAAGTGGAGGAATTTAGTAATAAATACAATCTAAACTTTTCTTTAATGGGAACAGAAGATAAGGAGCTTGCAGAAGAATTTATTGCAACCGATAAAGCAATATATGGAAACTTAAAAGGAATAACTGATAAAAATATATATACAAATTCTTTTTATATAGACAATGAATCTGATATAAAAGATAAAATAAAAATAGAAGCTCCATATCATGAATTAACCAATGGAGGACATGTTTTAACTATAGACATAACAGAAGCTAGTAAGGAAGAACTAGAAAATATATTAAGAAATGCAAAAGAAAATAACATTGGATTTATAAAATTTTAAGTAATAACACCGCTCAAGAGAGAAAACGTCTCTTGAGTGATTTAAAATATTAAAGCAGAAAAATAAAGGTTGCCTATTGGGTAAATTACAGTGAAACAAGCATAAAGGACAGTCGTAAAGTAATACCTTTAACAAAGGGGGATTGTTTTTTTATGAGAGTCATAACAATAAAAAAGAAAATAATTTTTAGATTATCAGCATTGGCTGTTTTTACACTAATACTATGCGGATTAACAACATCATTTGGAATGCAACATTATTACAAGTTAGATTTTGCAACAGGTTTGGTTACGGCTTCAAAATTAAATGTGAGAAGTGGTCCTGGAACACAATACAAAGTAGTAGCAACAGTTAATAAAAACGAATATATCAGAGTATTTGCGGGAGTTGGAGACTGGTATGTGGTACAAATAGAGGGAGATTATGTGGGTGCGGTTAGTAAAAAGTATGTAAAACCAATTTACCCAAAATCATCAAACGCGCAAAACAACAATAATAATCAAACTACAACAACAAATATGAATGCGGACGAAAAAGAAGTATTTAATTTAATAAATCAGCAAAGAATCAATAATGGATTATCAGCGCTAAAAGTTGATGACGAAGTCCAAAGAGTGGCTAGAATAAAAGCACAAGATATGGTAGACAATAATTATTTCTCGCATACTTCTCCGACATATGGTTCTCCATTCGACATGTTAAAGAGCTTTAAAATATCATATAATTCGGCAGGAGAAAATATTGCGGGAAATTCGAGCAACAGCGGGGCTGTAAGTGCATGGATGAATTCGTCAGGACATAAAGCTAACATTTTAAATAGCAGTTTCAACTATACTGGAATAGGAGTGGTAAGTAGTCCAAAATACGGCAAAATATATGTTCAGATGTTTATCGGAAAATAGATGAAAACTCTTGCTTTTTAAGGATTGTGATGGTATAATTTATTCATTATATAAAAAAAGGGGGACAAAGATATGAATGTACTAGATACTTTAGAAGCAAGAGGCTACATCGAACAAGTTACTGACGAAGAAGACTTGAGAAAATTATTAGATAAGGAAAATGTACCATTCTATATAGGATTTGACCCAACGGCAGACAGCCTACATGTGGGGCACTTCGTATCTATGATGGTAGCTTCATATATGCAAAAGGCTGGACACAGACCTATTATATTAGTAGGTGGAGGAACAGTAAACATAGGAGATCCATCAGGAAAAACTGACATGAGAAGAATGATGGGAAGAGAAGAAATTGAACACAATGTAGAATGTTGCAAAAAACAATTATCAAAATTTATAAGTTTTGAAGGAGAGAATGCAGCAATAATAGTAAATAATGCAGACTGGTTATTAGACCTAAAATTTATAGATTTCATGAGAAAGATAGGTTCTTTATTCTCAGTAAACAAAATGCTTGCAGCAGACTGCTACAAAAATAGATTAGAAACAGGATTGACATTTTTTGAAATGGGTTATATGCTAATGCAATCATATGACTTCTTACATTTGTATGAAACGTATGGATGTAAACTAGAAATGGGTGGAAATGATCAATGGTCAAATATTATAGGTGGAGTAAACCTAGTTCGAAAAGTTGGACATGATGACGCATTTGGATTAACATTCAAACTTCTTACAACAAAAGAAGGAAAGAAAATGGGCAAAACAGAAAAAGGAGCATTATGGTTAGATCCAGAAAAAACATCTCCATACGAATTTTATCAATACTGGCGTAATGTAGATGATAGTGGAGTAAAGACAGTTTTACAAATGCTTACATTTATGCCAATGGAAGAAATAGATAAGCTTACATCAGTTGAAGGAGCCGAGCTAAACGAAACTAAAAAAATTGCAGCATACGAAATTACAAAATTAGTACATGGTGAAGAAGCTGCTAAACAAGCAGAGGAAGCTTCGAATGCGCTATTTGGCGGAAATGGAAATACAGACAATATGCCAACAGTAAAAGTAGAAGCAGATACAAGTATTGTAGAAGCAATAGTTTTAGCTGGATTTGCAACGTCAAAAGGACAAGCAAAAACATTAATTGCTCAAAATGGAATAACATTGAATGACGAAACAGTAACAGATGTTCAATTAAAAGTCACAGCAGAAATACTTGAAAAAGGAGCAATACTAAGAAAAGGTAAGAAGAACTACTGTAAATTAGTTAAATAAAAAATGCGAGCACTAACAAAGTGCTCGTAAATTTTGTTAAAAATATTGATATAATAACTAAAATGTGGTAAAATAAAAAATGATTGATATTATATAAAAGGAGCGAAAAATATGAAAAAATTAAAAACAATAGGAATAATAGCGCTAATAATAATGCTATTTACCACAACAGTATTTGCAGCTAACGAAGATGTAACATTAGTAAAGGTAAAAGACAATGTTTGTGACATAAAATTAGGAGAAGATGGAGAAGTAATTAAACAACTAATATCAGTTGACAATCCTAAAAAAGAAGCAGTTTTACAAATAGATGTAAAAAACATAAAAAGTGAAGAAGAACAAGTAAAACCAAGTGAAATATTCTTAGTATTAGACAACTCAAAAAGCATGACGGACAACAAAGTTGACAATACAAGAACAAGAAAAGAAGCTGTATTCACAGCGGCAAAAACATTGGTAGAAAAAATATTAACAGCTCAACCAAATACAAAAATAGGAATAGTAAGTTTTTCGGCTAGCGCAGACACAACAAAAGAAGGAACACTTGAAGAAGACGCAAAACTTGTAAAACTTCCTACAAATAATTTGGAAGAAATAAAAACAGCAATCGACACAATCGAAACAATAGGATATAGAACAGACATAGACGCAGGAGTACAAATTGCAAGAAACAACTTCTCAACAGATACAAACTTAAACAAACACCTAATATTATTAACAGATGGAGTTCCAAACACAGTTGTTGGAGGACCAGTAAATCAGTACTCTGGAGAAGTAAAAACAAAAACACAAGCAACTTTACAGTCAGTAAAAGATAAAGGAATAAACATAATTACAGTTATGACAGGTGTTGACTCAACATTTAAACCAGATCCAGATGGAAACGTATGTCCAGAAGCAGCAGGAAAAACATACAAAGACTTAGCAGAAGAAATATTTGGAACACAAGAAAATCCAAACTACGGAAAATTCTTCTATGTAACAGATAGTCAAGTAGAAGATACTATTACACAAGATATATTCGAAAATGTTGTAACAATAATAAAAAATGAAATAAAAGACATAGTGCTAGTGGATTATTTCCCAAGCATAATCCTTGCAAACTACAACTTTGAGATTGTAGAACAAGCAAATATAGGAAAAGTAACAGCAGAAGTAAACACAGAAAATAACAGCATAACATGGACAATAGGAGTTCTACAAGCAGGAGAGACAGCATCTTTTAAATACAAACTAGTTTTAAAAGAAAACTTTGATAGAACAATAATAAACGTAGAAACACCTACAAATGAAAAGGTAGATGTAACATATACTGATACAAAGGGAACAGAACAAAAAGCAACATCAGATGTTTCACCATCAATCATGTTAAAGAAACCAGAAGACAATACTCAAGCAGAGACTCCAATCCCGCAAACTGGCGACACAAATATATTTGCAATAATTGCTATAACAGCAACAGTAATAGCGATGACAATATACACAATAAAATATATGAAAAAATAGAAAAGTAAATCACTTATAGAGAAAAATCTGTAAGTGATTTTTCTTGCATAAGAGAGCAAAGCATTGACAATACTGTAAACAATCTGTTATAATTACAAGGTACCTACAAACAAAGTAATGTTATATGAATTATGGGATAATCATGAATCATGTAACAGATGTGCCTATAAGGAGGTATCTAGCAAAATGACCACAGGATGGAAGCTGTTGCTGCAACAAAAGGCAGCAACCACGACAGAAGAAGACAACTATCGGTTCTTCTTCCTTAATCCCGAAGAAAAACCAATCCCGTACAACATGTTGCTTCTCCCTACGGAGAAAGAACTACCTAAAATGCTGGCAAAGATTGACAGCATTAACCAGAACGGAAATGCGCTTTGGACTAACTATCTAAAAAAGTGTATCAAAACGGCGGTGAAAAGAGGACAAATAACGGTTCACCTGAACTTGCTGTTCAGGTATCCCACCTTGGTTGCAAAGGGTGACACAATCGTTGTTACCTACGAACCCAAAGAGGTTCGTAAAGTGCTGACCAAGTATATGGAAATCTTTAAAAAGGATAAAAGGGCTATCGTGTGGCGCTGGAAAGAATAAAAGGCACTGACCTTCGACCGTTTTTTTCGGTCGAAGGCCTTTTTACAACATAAATAATTTACATAACTTGACGAAAATCGGTAAAAGTGCTATAATAAAAATATCACAACCAGAAAAAGCTAACGCATAACAGCAACACGTTTCAAATTATGTTGTTAGCAATGTGCAAAAAGAAAGGATGAGAAAAATTGACCTTAATGCAGATGCTGTGGAAGCTGAACAAAGGCGGACGGTGTTATGCGCAGCTCCGTAATCGAATTGATTACGAGAGCTTCGACGTCTTTTTCGTAAAGAGAAAGACGAAACGAGCAGAGTTTGAGAATCTGCTCGAACTCCCTAAGATGGATGAAATTCCCGACTTCTACGGAGTATGGAATACCATGCTCAAGAAGTATGAGCACGACTTGGGGATGTGGTTCATCCTCAACAAAATCGGAGAGTTCATCATCGAGGGAAGGGAAACTTTCCCGTTGGAGCTCTTGCGGGATTACACCTGTATCATCCGGAAAGAGGATGATACGCTGATCATCAGGCGCCCCGGCAAGCTCTGGAAGGGGCTGAGGAAGTACTTAACCCGCAAAGAGGTTTCAGGCAGGAGCAGTGTCTGGGTCTTGAACTGGAACCGGTAGTTTGCACAAAAAGATTTCTGACTATATAGTCGGAAATCTTTTTTTGTCTAAATCAGCCAAATTTATTAAAAATGGTTGAAATAATTGTGCTTTATAGATATAATATAAAAGAAATTTTGATAATTAATTTGGAGGAAAAATAAATGGAATGGAATAGAGAAATCATGCAAAAACCTATGTGGAAAGAAGAAATATCTAATAGAGAAGAAAAAGAAAAAATAGCAAGAAGAATGGCGGAAAAAGTACAAGATGGAGAAGTTGTAGGCTTTGGTTCTGGGTCAACATCATATCTAACTGCCATAGAAATTGCAAACAAAATCCAAAAAGAAAATATAACAATAACAGCAATTCCAACGTCATATGAAATAAAAATGCTATGCACATATCTAAACATTCCAACAGCAACAATAGACGAAAAAAAGCCTGACTGGTGTTTTGATGGAGCAGATGAAGTAGATAATGACAAATGGCTAATAAAAGGCAGAGGAGCAGCGATGTTTAATGAAAAATTAAACATTAAGACAGCAGCCAAAACTTATATTTTAGTAGACAAATCAAAACTAGTAAACAAATTAGGAGCAAATTTTCCAATACCAGTAGAATGCACACCAAAAGCCATAAATCTAGTCAAAGAAGAACTTTACAAATTAGGAGCAAGCAGTATAGAATTAAGATTAGCACTAAAAAAAGACGGACCAGTTATTACAGAAAACGGAAATATAATTTTAGATGCTAAATTTGAAAATATAGACGAAACTCTTGAAAGAAGATTGAAAAACATAACAGGAGTAATAGAAACAGGATTATTTATAGGATACAATGTAGAAATAATCACAGGAGAATAAAGGAAGGACAATTTATATGAAAAAATTGTTATTTGCAGCAGTTAGCTTAGATGTAGGCGGAATTGAAACTGCATTGGTAACGCTATTAAATTATTTAGCAGAAGAAAATAAATATGATATAACACTTGTATTAGAACGAAAAGAGGGTATTTTTCTAGACTCATTAAACACTAATATAAAAGTAATAGAATATACCCCAGATAATAACAAAAACATATTTATTAGAAAAGCAAAAAATTTAATAAAACAAATAAAATTCAAAAAACAACACAAAAACCAATATGACTTTGCATCTTCGTATGCAACATACTCAAAACCTGCTTCTTTCGTGGCAAGAACTGCTTCAAAAAACTCTGCACTATGGTGCCATATGGATTATTTGGCACAATTCAACAATAACGAAAAACTAGTAAAAAAATTCTTTAAACAGCTACATTACAATCAATTTAAGAAATTAGTGTTTGTGTCAGAAAAAAGCAAAGATACATTCTTGCAAGTCTTTCCTAAAATGAGAGAGAACGTGATATATATAAATAATTTCATAAATGACAAAGAATTGTTAGAAAAAGCAAACGAAAAGATAAATGAAACAGAGCTTTTAAAAAATGACAGCTCTACGATATTTTTAAATGTGGGAAGGCACGATGAAAAGCAAAAGAAACTATCTAGAATAATAGAAGCAACTAAGATTTTAAAACAAGATGCCATTGTAGATAAAAAATTTAAAGTGATATTTATTGGAGATGGGCAAGATACAAAAAAATACAAGGAATTAATAAAAAAATATAAATTAGAAGATACTATATATCTTTTAGGAAGAAAAAAGAATCCATATCCATACTTTAAAAAAGCAAACTATGTGCTACTTACTTCTGACTATGAAGGTTCACCAGTAGTATTTACAGAAGCTATGATTTTAAATGTACCAATAATTACAACTGATGTGGCAGGAGCAGAACAACTCCAAGATAAATATGGAGTAATCACAACAAATAAAGTAGAAAATATTGCAAAAGCAATGAAAAATGCAATAGAACAACAATATATAGTAAAAGAACAGTTCGATAGTAAAAAATATAATCAGACTATAAAAAAACAAATTACAAAATTAATAGAGAAAGAGGAACTCTAAGTGAAAATAAGTATAATAGTGCCAATTTATAATGCAGAAAAACAACTGAAAAGATGTATAGAAAGCCTGTTAAAACAAGAAAGCAAAAAGCTACAAATAGAAATAATACTAGTAAATGACGGCTCAACAGACAACTCTGGACAAATTGCAAAAGAATATGCAAACAAAAATCAAAACAAGATAATATATCTAGAAAAAGCAAACCAAGGAGTATCAGAAGCAAGAAACTTTGCTATTCCATATGTAACTGGAGAATATATGACATTCGTCGATTCTGACGATTATGTTGAAGAAGGATTGTACGAAAACTTATCAAAATACATGATAGACAACTACGACTTAGTAAAATTTAAAGCAATAAAAGTAAACGAACAAGGGGAAAAACTAGAAGAACCAACAATTGCTGAATTTGACGATAAAACAGGAGAAGAAGCTTTTGATATTTTGTATAAAATCGATACTATGATAGATATAGCTTGGATTTATATTTATAGAAGTGAATTTTATAAGAAAAACAACTTTAAATTTGCTAAAGGACTATACCATGAAGATTTTGGACTAATGCCATTAGTAATAGTAAAAGCACAAAAAGTTGCATCTACAAATATAGGAACATATAATTATGTGCAAACACAAAGTAGTATTACAAGAGGAAAAACTTCAAAAAAGATAAAAATGGCAGAAGACCTGCTAAAACACTATGACAACATGATAAAAGAAACTACAAACTGGAATATATCAAAAAAGACAAAAGAAAACTTAAAAATATATTACACTAATTGTATAATATTAAACACAAGCAATCTGCAAGGGAATGACAGAAAAAAATATATAAAAGAAATACAAAAAAGAAAAATGCAAAAAAATATTAAAGCTAGAAATATAAAACAATTAGTAAAGAAAATTATCCTAGCTATAAACATAGAGTGGTATCTAAAGCTAAGATAGAAGGAGAAAAGAATGCCTAAAGTAAGCATTATAGTTCCAATTTATAATGTGGAAAAATATTTAGAAAGATGTATAGAATCACTTATAGAGCAAACCTTAGAGGACATACAAATAATATTAGTAAACGATGGTTCAACAGACAACTCTGGAAAAATCGCCAAAGAATGTGCAATCAAAAACCAAGACAAAATAATATACTTAGAAAAAGAAAATGGTGGCCTTTCGGACGCAAGAAACTACGGAATTCCTTATGCAACAGGAGAATATATAGCATTTTTAGATTCTGATGATTACATAGACAAAGAAGCCTATGAAGAAATGTATAATAAAGCAAAACAAGAAAATGCTGATTATGTGGAATGTGATTTTGTATGGGAGTATCCAAATAAACTAAAAGAAGATAAGCAAATTGAATATAAGAACAAAAAAGAAATGTTAGCCTTTGTAAGGGTAGTAGCGTGGAATAAATTAATAAAAAGAGAAATAATAGAAAAAAACAATTTACAATTTCCAAAAGGACTAAGATACGAAGATGTAGAATTTACATATAAGCTAATACCACACTTAACTAAAGTTTCGTATATAGATAAATGCTTCATACATTACACTCAAAGAGAAAACTCGATAGCTAATGTCCAAAATGCAAAAACATCTGAAATATTTACTATACTAGATAATGTTATAAGCTATTATAAAGAAAACAATTTATATAAAGGATATGAAGATGAGTTAGAATACAACTATGCTAGATATTTATTATGTAGTTCTTTAAAAAGAATCTGCAAAATTCAAGACAAGGAAACCAGAGAAAAACTAACAAAAAAGACTTGGGAAAATCTTAATTTAAAATTTCCAAATTGGAAAAACAATAAAATAATAAACACTGTAAACAGTGGAAAAAACACATATATGAAAACAATAAACAAATTTACTTATAAAATTTATACTAAACTATTTCGAATAATTTAAGGAAGAAAAATATGAAAAAAAAAGAAAATAAAAAAATATTTACAATAGAAAATCTTTTATGCTTACTTATAATAATCTGTCCTATATTAGATGTATCGAGCTTTATATTTAGAAACTTTTTTAACACAAATTTCTCGATATCAACATTTATAAGACCAATTATACCAATAATTGCAATTACATACATATTTTTTAAAGATAAACTTAAACCACAAATAATAATTGCGGGACTAACATATCTTGGATATGCTATTTGTCATATTTATATTTTCTATAAAATAAAAACCGGATGTGCCTATGGAAACGAATTAAGAGAAATACAGTATATAGTAAATTATACATTTATGATAATGAATTTATTCATATATATGTATTTCTTTGCTGTAAAAAATAGAGAAAAAGAACTAACAAAGCAAACAGTAGGAACAGCAATAAACAAAATAAAAAAAGCCGTACTAATATCATTAACAATATATATAACATTAATGTACATAGCTTTAATTACAAAAACATCATCATTTACATATACAGAAACACAATTAGGATACAAGGGTTGGTTCGAATCTGGCAATAGTATTGGAACAATAATGTTGTTATCCTTATTTATAGTATTACCAATGCTAAGCAAAGAAAACCCACTATCAATCAGAATATGGGCACTTATGGTAACCGCTTTAGTAGGCGCATATTTATGCACCTTATTAGGAACAAGAACAGGACTATTCGGATTTATAATTGTAATACTTGCTTATATATTTTTTACAGTACTACACAACTTAATAAACAAAAACAAACTAAACAAAAAAATAATAACAGTTGGAATCATAATAATTGCAATAGTAGGAGTGGCAGTAGTAACATTTGGTTCTAAAACAATAGAAAGAAGAAAAGAACTAAAAAACAAAGAAAACGAAATATTTGATACAATGACTAATCAAACAGCACATGTAACAGGAGATACTGTAAAAATAGTAGAAACAATCAAAGCAGGACAAATGGACGAAAACTATATGTCAGAAAGCATGCAACAAGCATACCTAAATTTATACGATATTGCAAACAAAAAACAAATATCAAATACAAATATGAGAAACATACAATTGATATACCATTCTAATTTAATAAAACAACAAAATAGCATACCTATGTTGCTATTTGGAAACGGGTATATGTCACATTATTACGAAATGATATTCGAAATGGAAGTGCCAGCATTCTTATACAACTTTGGAGTAATAGGATTTTTCTTGTATTTCATACCTTTCTTGGTAATAGCTGTGTATGGAGCATATATAATAGCAAAAAAAGTAAAAGTAGCAAAAGTAGAATTTGCAATGGCTTTATCAGGATTATGGTTTGCAATAATAATATCATTTTTATCTGGATACACATTCTTTAATTCATCAAGTATGATGATGATAATTGCACTATCTGTAATTGTCGTAAACGAAATAAAAAACATAGACGACAACGAAATTAAAATATATAATCCAGAGAAAGGAAGCAATACTTTATGAACAAAATAATATTTGGCATAACTGGTCTTACACTAGGAGGAGCTGAAAGAGTATTAGTAGATATAGCAAATGCTCTTGTAGACAAATATGACATTACTATATTTACACTATACTCAAAAGGAGAACTAGAAAAAGAACTAAATCCAAAAATACATCTAACAAGTTTATACAATTTTAAATACACGGAATTATCTAAAATTAAAAGAAAAATAATTCCATTAAAAGTACTATTAAGCCAAAAAAAAATATTTAAACAATATATAGAAAAAGAAAACTACGAAGCACAAATAGCATTTTTAGAAGGACCAATTACAAGAATATTTAGTACAAAAAGCAATTCTAAAAAAATAGCTTGGATTCATAATGACATTTCAAAAGTATTTGGGAAAAACATTAAAGCTACAATAAAAAGAATATTAGATAGAAATATATATGAAAAATATGACACATTAGCTTTTGTAAGCGTTGACAATTTAGATAAATTTAACAAAATATATGATGACATAGACTTACCACACGAAACAGTAATACACAATTATATTAATGCAGAAAGAATATTGGAGCTGTCAAAAGAAGACGAAGAAGTAAAACAAACATTCAACCAAAAAGAACTAAACCTAGTGCAAGTTTCAAGACTAGTAGAACAAAAAGCGATAGATAGACTAATTGAAGTACATACAAGACTAATAAAACAAGGATATAAACATCATATATATATTATTGGAGATGGACCTTTAAAAGAAAAGCTAACAAAACAAATAAAAGAAAACAATGTAGAAAAAACTTTTACATTATTAGGAGCTAAAAAAAATCCGTACCCATTTATGAAAAATGCAGATGCAGTATGCCTGTTTTCTAAATTTGAAGGCTATCCAATGGTACTGGAAGAAGCTAAAATATTAAGAAAATATATATTGACGACGAATACTTCATCAAGAGAAGTTTTGATGGACTATCCAGGTAATAGCATAATAACAACAAATGATGAACAAGGAATAGAAAATGCAATAAAAGGCATAACAAAAAATAAAATGCAAAAAAATGAAAAAAATAATCAATATGTCTATGAAAATAACAAAATTATTGATAAAATAGTGAAGACAATTGAACAAACAAAAAAGAAGGAAGAAGCAAAAGTTATGTGGAGGCAAGAATAATGAAAATATCAATACTAACTCCGACTTACAATAGAGCAAATCTTCTGGACAAACTATATGCAAGTATATTAATAAATAACAACAACTGTAATGGAATGCAAATAGAATGGCTTATAATGGATGATGGCTCTACTGATAATACCAAAAGAATAGTTGAAGAATATGTAAAAGAAAGAATAATAGAAGTACAATACTTTCATCAGGAAAACAAAGGTAAAATGGTTGCAATAAACGAACTTGTAAAAAAAGCAACAGGTGACTTAATAATAGAATGCGATGACGACGATTTCTTTACAAAAGATGCATTCAGAATAATAGAGCAAAGCCTAAAAGAATGTAAAGACATGGGAGATGTATATGCACTAGTATTTTTAAAATATACAACAAAAGGCGAAAATATGGGAAATAATTTTATAGAAGATAATTACCCAAGCACAATGTTCGATTTATATTTTAAAGAAGGAATAACAGGAGAAAAAGCATTAGTATATAATGCAACAATTAGAAAACAATTTGAGTATGAACTAGAAAACAATGAGAAGTTTGTTACAGAAGCAAGACTACATCATAAAATGGATTTAAAATATGAAGTTAAATGCTTTAATAAACCAATAATGATATGTGAGTACAAACCAGATGGATATACGAAAAATATAAACAAAATATTTAAACAGAGCCCATACGGCTACTTTGAATATTTTAAAGAAATATTTCATCAAGACATGCACGGAGTAACATTAAAAAAGAGAATATATGTGTACAAGCACTATATACTGTTTTCTGTACTAACAAATCAGAAACATCCGATAAGGCAAGTAGAAGGACTATATAATAAAGTAATGACAGCACTTTTATATCTGCCTGGAAAAATAGCAACAAAAATGAAAATAAAATAGAGGATTATATGGAGAAAAATATATTGATATGTGGCGAGAATCTAGATGATGGAGGTGTAGAAACTGCCATAGTAAATGATGCAATAGCATTAAAAGAAAGAGGAAATAAAGTATATATTTTAGCAAAAAGAGGTGTATATACTGAAAAAGTAGAAGGCTTTGGAATAGAAAACATAGACTTTAATTTTGAATTTATAAATGGGTTTGATATTGAAAAAAGCCAAGAAATTATTAAGATAATAAAAGAAAAAAGCATAAATGAAGTACATATCCACAAATTTATAAATGTTCCGACTTGTTTACCAGCTTGTATAATTTCAAACGTACCGTATGTAGTGCATTTGCATGAAGGACTACAAAATTCATATACTTGGATTATGAGTACCTACAGTATGTTTAAATATATGTTGGAAATATATTTTAAAAATGCGTATAAAATAATTGCAATAACAGAAAATGTAAAAAAGTATAATATGGAATTGTTTCACATTCCAGAAAACAAATATAAAGTTATTCCTAATAGCATAGACCTAGATATGTTTAACAATGGAGTAGAGCCACAATTGCCAATAAAGAAATTTTTATTAATCAGCAGATTGTCTAACAAAAAAGAAAAGTCTATCAAACTTGGAATAGATTTATTTGAAAAGTACTCTAAAAGAGTTAAAAATTGTAAATTAAGAATTGCTGGAAGTGGTAATGCTTCTGAAAAGATAAAAGAATATGTAAAAAATAAAGATTTAAATGTAGAATTAATAGGCAGAACCCAAAACATACCAGAAGAGATAGCACAAGCAGATATGGTGTTGGGAATGGGAAGATGTATATTAGAGGCAATGGCTTCAAAAAGGCTTTGTTGCATAATAGGGTACGAAAACTTGAAAACAATATTAAAAGAAGATATAATAGAAAAAGCCATGTTGGAAAATTTCTCGGGTAGAGGTTTAAAAGACGAAAATAATGAAAATATTATAAATGAAATATTATCACTAGATCAAGAAACATTAGAAAAAATAACAAATCAAAACTATGAGTATGTAGATAAAAAACTTAATATAAGAAACAATGTCTTTTTAATTGATGATAAAAAAGAAGTAAAATATGAAAACCTAAATGAGGTATTATTCGATCTGTTAGGGAAATATCAAAAAGAAATATCAAGAACAATTAAAGAAAAAGAAGAAATATGGCAAGGAAAATTATGGATAGAGGAGCAATACAATAAAATATTGGAAGGCACTAACCAGAAAAAAAGAAAAAATGTTTTAAGCAGAGTACAAAGAAGATTTTTTAAATAGATTGTGAAGGTGGAAAGGTAAAATGGAGAAGATTACTAACAAAAACAATAGTATAATAGTAGAACATGTATATAAAACTTTTGAGGTTTATATGGACAAAGCAAATAGCTTAAAAGAAAAACTATTGTTTTGGAAAAGAAATAGAAAAGAAAAAAGAGAAGTATTAAAAGATATAAATCTAACAATAAAAAAAGGAGAAGCAGTAGCTTTAATAGGAGTAAACGGAAGCGGAAAATCAACATTATTAAAGCTAATGACAAAAATCATTTATCCAAACAAAGGAAAAATAACAACAAATGGCAAGTTAACATCACTTTTAGAATTAGGCGCAGGCTTTCATCCAGACTTTTCGGGAAGAGAAAACATTTACTTTAATGCTTCTATATTTGGATTAACAAAAAAAGAAATTGATGCAAGACTAGATAAAATAATAGAATTTTCAGAATTAGGAACATATATAGATAACCCAGTAAGAACATATTCATCTGGAATGTATATGAGACTAGCTTTTTCCGTTGCGATAAATGTTGATGCGGAAATTTTACTCGTTGATGAGATTCTTTCTGTTGGAGACCAACACTTTCAAGAAAAGTGTTTAAACAAAATGCAAGAATTAAAAAAAGAAGGAAAAACAATGGTTTTTGTTACACATAGCTTAGGTTCAGCAAGAGCTTTGTGCGATAGAGCAATATGGCTACACAAAGGCAACATAAAAATGGATGGAGAAACAAACAAAGTAATAGATGAATATTTAAAAGAAACAGCCTAAGAGTTAAGTGAAAGGAAAGATAAAATGAAAGTATTTAAAAATTTATATGCGTATAGAGAATTATTGAAATCAAGTGTAAAAAAAGACATAGGAGGAAAATACAAAAACTCGTTTTTGGGAATATTATGGTCATTTGTAAATCCTTTATTACAAATTGCTGTGTATGCAATAGTATTTCCATTAATCATGAGAAATAATCAAGAGCACTATACATTGTTCTTATGTTCTGGTTTGATTCCTTGGACGTTTTTCGCAACAGCCATAACAAGGTCATCATTTACAATGATAGAAAATGGAAATATAATTAAGAAAGTATATTTCCCTAGAGAAATACTTCCAATTTCAGTAGTTACAAGTGAAGCAGTTAACTTTATGATATCAACAATAATTATTATTGGATTTGCCCTATTTGAAGGAGTTGGATTCAGTATATATTTATTATTTTACCCACTAGTGTTATTAGTACAATATACATTACTGATTGCAATCTCTCTTATAGTTTCTAGCGTGACAGTATTTGTAAGAGATTTACAACACATTATTGGAGTGGTAATGCAATTACTATTTTATGCTACACCTATAGTATATGCAGTAAGTTCGATACCAGAGAATTTTAGATGGGTATTAAAACTAAACCCTATGACATACATAATAGATGGATACAGATCAATGTTCTATAGTCATACTATGCCAGATATAAAATGTTTGTGTATATTACTCATAATTAACGTTTTACTATGTATAATAGGATATTTAATATTTAATAAATTGCAAAAGAAATTTGCAGAAGAATTATAATTTAGAAAGGAAGGCAATAATGGAAAACAACAAAGATTTTAACTTTAATCAGACAGCTGGGAAAACGCTAAAAAAGAAACTAGCAATAAATGACGGAGCACCTCTTGTAAGTATTGCAACACCTTATTATAATTGTAAAGAATATATAAAGCAAACAGCATATTCTATTTTAAACCAAACATTTCCGTATTGGGAATGGATTATAGTTGATGATGGTTCAAAAGAAGAAGGAACAGAAGAAATATTAAAAGAAATAGAAAACATGGATAAAAGAATAAAAGTATATCATCAGGAAAATAAAGGAAGACTTGAAGCAAGAGACAATGCTGTCAAATATGCTACAACAGACTTGGTACTAATATTAGACTCTGATGATGCAATAGATG
>ULOC01057565.1_pt1 | contig 16929 bp, 16 predicted proteins | sample 1952181 | NCBI WGS metagenome assembly ULOC01 (sample SAMEA4835592, study PRJEB28245) | human gut metagenome | biome: gut microbiome; material: fecal sample | place: Denmark | collected 2008
GTGTCTACAACTTTTCTATCAACGACTCTAAAATCTCCTGTATCTTTTGGAATATCTACATCTGAAAAAAAGTTTAATGTTTTATAAAACATTTTTGCAGTAAATAATTTAAAAAATGATTCGCCTTCTCTAGTTTTCCTTTTACCGTATATTACTTCATAGCCCTCTTCCCATTTTTTAACCATATCTTTTATTAACTCTGGTGGATCTTGGAGATCTGCATCAATTATACATACAACATCTCCAGTAACATATTTTAGTCCTGCCGTTACTGCACACTGGTGTCCAAAATTTCTTGCAAATGATATAACTTTTACATTCTTGTCATGGCTAGCAATTTCTTCAAGTATTTCTAAAGTTTTGTCCTTACTTCCGTCATTTATAAATATTATTTCATTGTTATATCCATTCATATCATTTAATACTTTTTTCATTCTATTATAACATTCTTTTGCTACTTCTTCCTCATAATACATAGGAATAACTACTGATATTTTCCTTTTTTCCATTTTTAATTATTCTCCTTTTTTTTAAAAACAAAAATCTTGCTAAATACATAATTAGAAACTATTATTACAACTTGTGAAATTAATTTTATTATTTTATCATTTCTATGCAATAATGTTACACCTATCCACATTATTATCATATCCATAATCAAAGTTACAACTCTTGCAAATACAAATTTACTTGCTTCTTTTAATTTATTTTTTTCTTTGCTTTCAAATACATATTTTCTATTTGTAAAATATGCAAAACAAACGCCAACAATCCAAGAAATTATATTAGCAATTTGTAGTTCAAAAGCATTATTTGGATTTAAAAATGTAAATACAGATAAATAATATACAGCCAACGAAACAACTGTTGTCAATACTCCAAAAATTAAATAACTTATTACTTCTTTATATTTTTTTAGCATTTTTATAATTTTTTCCATCTTATGCCTCCTTTTTTTGGAAAATTATATCACAATAGTAACACAATTTCAAATTATTTTCACACTTTTGGAGATTTAAGATATTTAACTTCATCGCATTCTAAAGTTCTTAAAGTTTCAATAATAAATTTAAATATTGCAAAAAATTCTAAGAATCTTTTTATCATTAACTATTTGTTTAATTTTTCATCAATTTTTAAAGTTTTCATTAAAATTTATTTCTTCCCCTCTAATAATTCAACAGTTTTTTTACTATATTTTATTTCATATATTTTTTCAAATGTATTTATAGAATAGATAGCTAAAAGTATAAATATAGGTAAATAATTCATTAAGTACCTTGACCTTGCCTCAAATAACAGTATAAATGCTATAATACCTATAATAGAAAGTTTTAAAATGCTAAACTTTCTATCCTCATCATATATTAAGCTAAGTATTGATGATATTAGTATTAATCCAAGTACTATTATCCAATAAGATTGCATAATATTTATTGTTACTTTATTATAATATTTTCTATCTACATATGAAAAGTCTTGCACAAAATTAGCTAATTTTCCATTTGAATACGGCTCTGATTGATAAAAACTTCCTTCATTACCATAAAAGAAGGAACCATCTGAAATAATAAAAGTATATTTGTCATATAAATATGAAATATAACCTTTTATTCCCATTGATTTTAGCCTATTTTTTATTTGTTTAATATTATATTCCTTTTTGGCATTTTTTCCTATTTGAGACTTTGTACTATTTACATCATCTTCTGAATAAACGCCATAATATTTTCCATCATACCCTTCTGGCTTTAATCCCATCATCATAAAATGTGTCATAGGAAAACTATTTTGATATATAAGATCTTTTGGTATATACTTTTTAAGTCTTAAATTTTTATATATACTAAAACTACCATAAACTACTAATATTGTTAAAAAAACAGTCAAACAATTAATAAAATACTGTTTATATTTATTCTTATTTAACAATATTTGCTTTTGCTTATCAGATTGTTTTTTAAAGATTCTTTTTTCTATCATAGAAATTAATTCAATAATAAAAATTGCAATTAATATTATAATATTTGTCGGTTTTACCAAATATCCTAAAATGGAAAAGAAGGCAATATAAAAAATAAACTTTAATTTACTTTTACTATCTTTCTCATTTTTATATGATATATAATTATAAAATATAATTATAGGAAAAATATAAGATAACGTATCAGAATACACTACTGCTAAATATGGACTCAATCCTAACATTGGAATTGAAATAAAATATGAAAGTATACCATATTTTTTCCCCATTAATTTTTCACATATTTTATAAATATAGTAAATTGCTAAGTCAATCATAAAAATATTAAAAACAATTGAAACTAATAAATAATTATTGCATCCAACTAATTTAGCAGCTTTAAATAATATTTCTAAGAATAATAAAAGTAACACATTATTTCCATACATTGAAAAATATTCTGCACTACTAAACGTTCCATTGACAAGATCACATGCGGATCCATACACCATTCCTACATCCCAACCAATTGTTCTAAAAATTAATACTGCATATATTACTTGTATAAAAATTAAAAAAATGTACATAATTAAATTCTTTATACCGCTTTTACTGTTTTTACTGCTTTTACTACTTATATTCTTTCTATTATTTCTTTTAAAAAAATACATAGTCGCCAAAAATATACCACCATATATAATCGAAAATACTATAATGAATTTATAATTGTAACTTTTCATTAAATTATCCTTAAAAAAGAAAATATTTAAAATAGCAACTCCCAACAAAAATATAATGATAATATTTATCATTTTTTCGATTATTTTTCCTTGCTTCTTTAAAGTCATACTAACTCCTTTCACATTTTTATTAATTGATATTACATCAAGAACAGTATATAATAATTATTAGTGAAAGTCAATATATTTAATATGCTTCCTATAGCAAATAAATCCAGTAGTAGTTACTGTTTAAAATGTATTAAATTCACATTATATTTTGTACAAAAAACAGTACTAATCCTTTTGAAAGGATACATTTTCTTTATCCTCATTTACTGGTAATTCGTCATTTCTAGACAGTTCATTTTTTACTATTTCATCTGAAATTTCACATTGTTTTCCTAATTCTTGTCTAAAATAATCTTGAATATTTTCATTTTTTTCTATTTCTCTAATATCAATTTCTATTATTTTAATTCCAAGTTTATTTGCTTTATTAATCTCATTTTCTTCTAACATTATTTCATCTTCATCTAAATCTCTTGATTTTATAATAAGTAGATAACCAGCTTCTAAATTTTCACGCTTTAAAAGTACTTCTGTTCTAGTTCTTACCGCCTCAAGTTCTTTTCTTGTTTTTGATAACTCAACAAATTTATCTTCTACAGGTATATTATCAATTCCTACGTTAGAATTTGCATTTTTATCTGAACATAATAAAATATCCTCAGCTCTTAGCTTATCACCATTAATTCCAACAGCAAAACTAAGTCCCCTACACTCTTCTCCTATATCTTTTATTTCGTCTGGTACAGAAAGTCTACATGCAATTTGATGCTCTTGAGTTTGTAATACTTCTTTTCTAAACAATATATCTTCATCTTTAAATTTAAACGTAATATTAGGCTTTAACTCGTTTGCAGCATCCTTAATATAATTAATATCAATTTTATCTTTAAATCTATTTAAATCTTTTTTTACAGCTTCATTTATACCTTGATCAAGATATTTATAAAATCCGACTTCTTCAGCCACATTTGGCTCTTCACCTATAGCTCTTTTATATCTATCCACAATTAATGTAGCAAATACATTTTCAAACAATTTAGACGATTCAGGATCATAAACATGTATAAGCATATTTTCAGGAATATCTTCTTTTTTAGAAACCCTGGTACTTTTTTGGGGATTAACCAAATGACTTATTATATCATTTCTGTTCTCACATTCAAAATTAGCATATAATGTTGCCATTTCGTTTTTTACTTTTGATGCATTTTTCATTGTTGGAATTCCATTACTAAGTATTTTATCTATTTTTTGTACACATTTTTTAATATCTTTTCTACTGCCTTCATTTCCACTTAAAATATCATTATATCTTTTTCTTAATAATTTTAGATTTTTAAAATTCCTAAAATCTTCACTTTTCCACATACTAGTGATCTTGTCCAAACAAGTTCTTTCTTCATTTGAAAAGTAACTATTTGGGTATCTTACAAGCTCATATAATCCAGATGATAGTTCATCTTCTACTTGCTTTGAACCATTTAACAAAGAATACTTATCATACGATCTTACTAGGTTCATCATTTCTTTAACATATACTTTATTTTTTAAATTTAATTCACGATTTCCATTTAAAAATTCAAAGAAGTTTTCTTTTAAAGACTCAATCGATATATCTTCTGACAAATTATCTGATTCATATTTAATTTGCATTTTCAACAAATTATTTTGTTGTATCATATCTGATATTCTAGTAAAATATTTATCTGAAATTGCTCTAAACTCTTCTGGTGTAATATCAAGTTCATCAATTCCTGCTATATCATCAAGCATAAAATCAGTACTTTGGTAAATTCCATGATCTCCAATTAATCCTTGAATTTTATAATCTTTTTTTATTCCTAATTTTTCTTCTAAAACTTCTCTTATATGTACATTTTCATCTAACTTGCTTTCTATGCCCATTTTACTTGGTATCTCAGCTTTACAATCACATGATTCTAATGTCATAAGTAGCATATCTAACACTAATTCTTTTTTATTTTCCTCTGATAGTTTAAAGTTGTCACCATATATCTTCTTAGCATAACTTTTTAGTTTGATACTATGCTCATCAAATAACTCTAATAACTTTTCATCTGTTAGTTTGTAATATTTCTTTAACGAATGCATTTTTACTTTATTTTCTGACATAATTATTCCTCCTTTACAATTCATTAGCAAAATTATTTTCCTTGTTTTTTACTTAATCTGTAAAATAAAATTTACACTTTATCAAAACTTAGCTTCCATTCTAGCAAAATACATAAGTAACATAAACCTATTACTTGATACTTTTTACATATACTTATCAAGAAAATAATAACATTTTTAATCCTTTACCACTTTATCTACTTCTTTGCAAGTTTTTTTCTTGTGTCTTTATAATTTTTTCTGATACTTCATTTATGTCATTCATTCCTGTTCCAACTTTTATTGTACTATTTACGATATTTACAATTGATAAACCTCTTGCACCATAAGTATCAGTACTAGTTGACCCAGGTACTGATTGATCTTCTGGCAATTTATTTTCTAAATTAGTATTAGTAAAGCAAAACCATCCTTTTCTTTTTTGATCATAAAATGACTTGCTTGGTGTTTTTCCATCCTGCCTTGCTAAAACTCTACTTAATGATATTTGTTGTATAGTTAGCATTGGAATATCTTTTCTTTCGGTTTCATCAGAAATTTTTAATAAATTATTAGCTGTTAATCTACGTCTATAATCAATTTCCTTCTGGACCGATCCCATAACTAAATTATTACTTTCCAAATACTCTTGTGCTATTCTCCTATCCATTTCCGCCAGTGTCTCTTTATATTTTGGAATTGTGCCATTTTTTCTATTTTTTTCAGCTTCAATATGCTTGTGTTTTAAACCATTACTACCCTTGATTTTTAGCAGTATTTCATTTACTTCTGGAATATCAGTAAACTTTTCAAGATAGTTTACACCTCCATCAATCGTCAATGATTTTGCCGCTTTTATAAGTCTAGCCATAGTTCCAACGTACATTGAAAAATGATTTTCAGATACTTCTGCAACATTAAATCCATCCTCAAATTTGCCAGCTTTAACACTTTCTAATACCTTTTTTATATTTTCTCCTTCATGTTCTTTTCTATAATCATATGCTAAATTACTCTCAGTCTCATCATAATCCTTAATATATTCATTGATCCAACTCATTTTTCGTCTTGATAAATCAGACTTGTCTATCTTCAAGCTTATTTGAGCAATATTTTTTTCTTTTTTGTCATAGTATTGCTCCAATCTTTTAAAATTTTCATTATGAATTTTCCATGGATCATCCAATTTCATAGTTTCTGTGATAATCTTATATGGAGGTTTTTCAACTCTTAGTTTATTTATTGTCAACACATATTGTTCTATATACTGCTTTGCTGTTATAATTTGTCCATTTGCTAAAGTTACTTCTCCACTTGGAGGTAAGTAATCAAAAAAGTATTTTTCTACAAATTTTTTAGCTGTCATCTCTCCCTTATCTTTTCCAGCTGGTATATCAAAATTTTTCTGTAATAGTTTAGGATCTATTGTATTTATAAATTCATCAAAACTCATTTGCTTTATTTTTCCATCTTGTTCAACAGATATTTTTCCACCATTATCTGGCATTATGAAACCATCCTTACCCATTCTTTCTTGTGCTGTGGCCATTTTAGCTGATGCATTTATTCTTTCTGCCAATTCACGTTGAAAAAAATGTGATATTTCACTAAGTATTCTCTTGCTTCCCTCTTTTCCAATTTGTGTTACAATTTGATTAAGTTGCTCCGGAGTACTTTTTTCAAGTTGTCTATATATCAAATCATAATACATCTCTTGTCCATCTTTCATAAGCTCTGCTCTTTCTTGAGGCATCAACGCTTGATTTTTAGATATTGTTGACATTTCTTGTTGCATATTTTTGATAAGCTCAACCGCTGTTTTTTTGGTTCCATCCAAATTATATTCTTTCTGTAATATTGGGTAGTCTTTTAAAATTTTAGTTCCACCTCTAACACATATTAAGTCATCCAAAATTGGCACTGTAACGTCATCTCTTTCTTGCAAGCCATTACTAGTATAGTACATTTTCCCATCCCAAGAACTTACATCAGATTTATACCTAGATGTGTAAAGCTTTCCTTTTTCAATATTCATTAAATCTGTTATAGTTTCATCATAACTTCCAATTGTTTCTAAATACTGCCTATATCCAACTTCGTTTGCATTATTCTCTATTGTACATGAATCATAATTGCCTACTCCACCTCTTTCATTAACATCTCTATACCATTTTTTTTGCAAATATCTCATAAGTGCAAAGTCTCTAGCATATCTTAGTCCATCTCTACTACTAACATTTGTTCTTACCATTAAATGTTGTCTGTGATGTTGTAACTCATGAAAAACTATTCTGTATAAGTTTTTACAAGCAAACAATCTTTTATCAACATCTCGATCTTGTAAGTCTTTATATAAATGTGCAATATTATATGTAATAGTAGGCGGTACACTATAACTATTGCACAATCCCTTATACCATCCATTAATATCATTTACAAAATTTAATTCGATAGTATTTTTAGCATTATTTTCACTAGGGCTATAATTATATCCCATTTCTTCTACTTCTAGCTGAAATATTCTTGCTATAGATTCCTGCATTCTTTGCAATAACTGTGTATCATTAAAATCTAGTCTATTATCCTTGAAATAGTTCATAAATTTTTTCATTACCTTTCTTTCTATTTCAACTTTTTCATCTTTTGTCATAATTTTTCACTTACCTTTCGTTTATTTGCTATTTTGTACTTCATTTAAAACACTATCATATATTTCATCAATTAGATCGTCAATTTTATTTTCATCTTCTAATTTCTTTAATTTTAAATATTCTTTCATTTGCTCTGTATTATCTTCCATAAAAAATTTCTCCCTATATTCTTTTTAAAAATCTCATAATTTTATTTATCATCTTCTTTATAAAATTTTTCTCTTTATATATATCAATACTTTTTTCTGCACTTGCTTCTTCCGTCTTACTTTCATCTTCTTTTTTCTTAAATAAATTATCTGAGCCGTATTTTTTCTATTAATTCCTCTTTTTCAGCATCATTTTTTTTATAAATAGTCATAAGCTCTTGTTTCTCTTTTTCATCTTCACACCAATATTTAAGATTTAACATTGCCAATATAGAAAAAGTTTCTCTTTGTAAATTTTGTTCATCTAAAGAAATTTTTAGATCTATATTTGGGCTATAATTCTGTAATTTTTCTTTTTTAAATAACTCTCTTAATTTTTCAGGGATTTTAAACTTATACATATCTTCCATCAACTCTAAAATTTCATCCACTTCAGCATAAGCTTTATATAACTTGCTTTCCACATCTCCACCTCATTTTTTATGTTAAAATGTCATAACTTTTAATAACACTTCTACTTCGTAAATTATATAATAAAACAAAAAAATTGTCCATATTTTCAAAAAATATCCCATGAAAATTTAATCTCTTAATGCATAACTAGATTTTCAAAATTTTAGGTAATAATAATAATAAATTTTTATTAATTTTGTCATTATCATATTTTCACCAATTAAAATATAGAAAAAAAACTTAGAACCTTTCTTAAAGTCCTAAGTATTTAACATATTATATTATACTATCTATACCATACTGTACTATATTACATCATTTTCACATTTTAAAACATAATACAGCTTTAATCTTTTTTTAAATTTTTCTTATTTTTATCATAATCATCCATAAAACTATGAACTTTTCCATCTTTTACGTATGATATAAGAGTATTAAGATTAACGTTTTTTGTACTACTATATATATTCATATCAACTTTATCATAAACACTTCTTAACTGTTTTAAAAGCTTTTTCATTTCCTCTCTTTTTGAGCCACCACCACCATTGTCACACATAGTGCAATGTTCAGTAAACCTACATGCACATTGTATAAAATGTAAGTCATTTCTTTCTTTCCATTTTATAATATCTGCCTCTTTAACAAAATATAATGGCCTTATAAGCTGCATACCATCATGATATGTGCTATGTAGTTTTGGCATCATAGTCTGCATTTGAGCACCATATAGCATTCCCATAAGTATTGTTTCAACAACATCATCAAAATGATGTCCAAGTGCAATTTTATTGCATCCAAGTTCTTTTGCTTTTCTATACAAATGTCCTCTTCTCATTCTAGCACAAATATAGCAAGGATGATCATCTATCTTTTCAACAGCTTCAAATATATTAGACTCAAATATAGTAATTGGAATATTTAAAAGCTTAGCATTATTTATTATCTTTTGTCTATTTATTTTATTATACCCAGGATCCATTACCAAAAATACAAGTTCAAAATTCATCTTTCTGTGTCTTTTTAGCTCTTGCATACATTTAGCAAGTAACATTGAATCCTTACCACCAGAAATACACACAGCTATCTTATCACCATCTTGTATCATCTCAAACTCTCTTATTGCTTTTATAAATTTATTCCAAATTTTTTTCCTATAAGTCGTTACTATATCTTTTTCTATTTCTTCATACCTTTCCATTTACTTCTCCTTTAATTTTGTCATAACAAATATCAAAAATATTTAAAAATGAATCTATTTCATCTTTACTTGTAAGGTGACTTAAACTTATTCTAAAAGCACCAAATGCTCTTTTTTTATCATGAAACATGCTATTTACTACTCTAGATGGCGTAGTTTGTACACTACATGCAGATTTTATTGACACACATACACCATATTTTTCTAGTTTTTCTTTAAAGTTTATAGCTTTTATATTATCAATACTTATATTTAGTATATATGGATTTTCAGTATCTAGTGTATTAATCTTCACATCTTTATATTTAGAAAAATAATTTCTTATAATTTCATTTAAATTTTTTACATATTCATATCTTTTAGTAAATTTATTAAATGTTATATCTAACGCCTTCTCAAGTGCACATATTTGACCAACTACAGGTGTTCCACTCCTATAAATAGTTGTGCTTGTCCCTCCATTTATAATTGGTTCTAGTACAATATCTTCTTTTTTTAGTAATGCTCCAAATCCATTTAACCCATTAAATTTGTGTGGTGCAAATGAAATTAAATCAACACCAGAAAAATTAAGTTTAACTTTTCCAACAGCCTGAGTTGCATCTACATGTAAAAAACAATTTTTGTAGTTACTTAGCAATTTTGAAATTTCTTCAATTTGTTCAACATTTCCAACTTCACTATCAACATAACATATAGAAACAAGTATTGTATCAGCTCTTAGAAGTGATTTTAAATGTTCTATATCTATCTTTCCAAGACTTGTTATATTTACTAAATCAATTTCATATCCTTCTTCTTTTAAATATGTAAGTGGTGAACTAACTGATGAATGTTCTAAAAATGTGGAAATTATATGTTTTCCATTTTCCTTGTAACTTTTAGCAACGCCTTTTATAGCTAAGTTATTTGACTCACTAGCTCCAGATGTATAGATAATCTCCATATCACTATCTAAATTTGTATGTTGCTTTAACAAATTCATTATATTATCTGAAGATTCTTTTATTTTTTCATTTACTATTTTTCCTAGTGGATGTGTTGATGTTGGATTTGCAAAATACTTTAAAGTTGTATCACAAAAAGTATCTAATACTTCTTTATCAACAGGCGTATTTGCTGCATAATCTAAATATATATTTGTCATTTTTTCCATTTTACTACCTACTTTTTAATTATATCAGTAACAACTTTTCCAGCTATCATAAGTCCTGCAACAGACGGAACAAATGATATGCTACCTGGAACTTGATTTTTAGTACTACATTTTCTTTTTGTACCAGGTGGACATATACAATTTACTTTGCATGAACATTCTATATTCTGATCAAGTTTTATTGGTTCTTCTGTAGAGAAAATTACATTTACATTTTTTACGTTTCTTTTTCTAAGTTCTTTTCTTATTACTTTTGCAAGTGGACACACACTTGTTTTGTATATATCAGTGATTTGTAATTTTGATGGATCTAATTTATTTCCTGTTCCCATAGAAGATATTACTGGTATATTTAAACTTTTACATCTTGTTATAATTTCTATTTTAGCCGTTACAGTATCAATAGCGTCAACTACATAATTAAGATCACTTGTTATTATATCTTGATTATTACCAGGCATAAAAAACTCTTGATATATAGTAACATTTGCATTAGGATTTATTTCAAGTATCCTTTCTTTCATAACTTCAACTTTATACTTTCCAACAGTTTTTCTTGTTGCTATTATTTGTCTATTTAAATTAGTAAGGCAAACTTTATCATCGTCTATAAGTACAAAATTTCCAACTCCTGCTCTTACAAGTCCTTCGACTACAAAAGAACCAACTCCACCTATTCCAAATACAGCAACTTTTGAATTTTTTAGCTTATCTATACTATCTCTTCCTATTAAAAGTTCTGTTCTTGAGAACTGATTTAATTTATATGACTTTTTATCTTTGTTTACTTTTTTAACATTTAAACTAACTTTTTTCATTTTTTCATTCCTTTTTACTTTATTTTTAATCTTAGAGCATTTAAAACAACACAAAAACTACTAATCGTCATAGCAAAAGCTGCTATCATTGGATTTAGCTCTACTCCAATAGGTTTTAATACTCCACATGCTATTGGTATCATACATACATTATACACAAAAGCCCAAAACAAATTTTGTTTTATATTTTTTACTGTTTTTTTACTTATTTCAATTAATTCAAGTATCTTTTCTATATTATCATTTATAAGTACAACGTTTGCACTATTAATAGCAATGTCCGTTCCATTTGAAACAGATACTCCAATATCTGCAGTTACTAAACTAACACTATCATTAATTCCATCACCACACATCATAACATAACCGCTTTTTTTTAAATTTTTTATAGACTCGGCTTTTTGCTTTGGAGTAACGTTTGAAATAACATTTTTTATTCCAATTTCATTTGCAATAATACTAGCCGTTTTTTCATTATCACCTGTTATCATTACTACATCTATATTGCTTTTTTCTAATTTTTCAACTACAGTTTTGGCATTTTTCTTTACTTTATCTCTTAAGCCAATAATTCCTGCAACAACTCCATTTATACTAACAATAAGCACAGTATTTCCATTTAAAACAAGGCTTTCATAATCAATTAGCTTTTCTTTTTCTAATTTTATATCTTCTTTTTCATTGATAAGTTTTAAATTTCCAATTAAAACTTTTTTACTAGATTTCAAAGTTGCACTTATTCCATATCCTGGGATTGCTTTAAAATTTAAAGTTTCTTCTAAATTCATATTTTGAATAGTTGCTTTTTCAAGTATTGCCTTAGCTATTGGATGTTCAGAATTTTTTTCTACACTAGCTACAATATTAAACATTTTTTCTACGCTATATCCTTCGTAGCTATATATTTTAGAAACATCTAGTTTCCCAGTTGTTAAAGTTCCTGTTTTATCAAAACATACTGTTTTTACTTTATGAGCATTTTCCAAAGCTTCACTTGTTTTTACAAGTATTCCCTTCTTACTTGCATTACCTGAAGCTATTACTATTGCAAGTGGCGTTGCAAGCCCTAAGCTACAAGGACAAGCAACTACTAAAACACTAACAAAAATATTTATTGCAACAGCTAAACTATTAGAAATTACAAGCCAAATAGCAAAAGAAATTAGTGCTATTAGTAACGTAAATGGTACAAAGTATCCGCTTACTTTATCTGCTACCTTGGAAATAGGAGCTTTAGTAGAAGTGGCATTTGCAACTAATCTTACAATTTCAGATACCGTTGAATCTTTTCCTATTTTTTGTGCTACATAATTTATTTTACCGTCATAATTTATACTACCTGCTATTACATTTTGTCCTATTTCTTTTTTTACTGGAGTACTTTCACCAGTTATAAAAGATTCATCTATATGAGTAAATCCCTCTACTATTTTTCCATCAACTGCTATTTTTTCTCCTGGTTTACATATAACAATATCACCCTTTTTAATTTCATCTAAGGTAACGGTAATTTCATTTCCATCTTTTATAACGGTTGCATGATTTGGTGTGATAGTCATTAAATTTTTTAATGCTTCTTTTGTTCTTTCTTTATTTTTTCCCTCTACGTATTTTCCAAGCTTTATAAAGAAAATAACAATTGCAGCAGATTCAAAATATAAACTTTCTAAATAACTAGTATTACCAAGAAATATTTTTACAGTACCATAAATACTATATATAAAACTTGCAAGTACCCCTATCATCACAAGTGTATCCATATTAGGAGTTTTATGAATTAAATTTTTATATCCATTTTTTAATATATCTTTTCCTAAAAATATAACAAAACTTGTGAGTATTAAAAGTACCATAGCATAATTTTTAGGATATACTTCCATGCTAAGATATGGTATTTGTTTTAATCCTATCATATGTGACATTGATATATATAAAATTAGTATTGAAATAACACTTAAAACTACTAATTTTAATTTTTCTTTAATTTCATTTTTATCTTCGACTTTTAAATCATCAATTCCAAGTGATTCAAAACCTGCTTTTTTTATATATTCCTCTACATCTTCTAGTTTTAGTATATTTTCATCGTACTCTATATTTGCATTATTCATTACTAAATTTACACTTGCATTTATTCCATTTTGTTTGTTTAAATACTTTTCAAGACCAGAAGAGCATGCAGAACATGTCATTCCACCTATTTTTAAAAGTACTTTTTTCATATTGCTATTCTCCTTTAAATCCTGCATCATCTATTATATTTTTTATATTTGAAATATCTATTTTTGATTCATCATATATTACATTTGCTTCTTTTTTTTCAAAATCTACAACTGCTTCTTTAATTCCATCTACATTATTTAGCACTTTTTCAAGTCTTGTAGAACAACCTGTACAGTGCATTCCTGATATTTTTAATTTTAATTCTTTCACTTTTATTCCTCCAATCATATCTCTAGCAATATAGTTTACGAAAATAAACTTTTTTACTACTCATACATTAATATTTTTTACAATTTGTTTTTATTTATTATATTTTTTATTACTACTTTATTTTTATCTATGTTATTTTTAACGCAACCTTTTAAAAAGTTCCATTACTTCATCTATTATTTCTAAATTTCCTGCTTTTATTTGATTTAATACGCAACTTTTTATGTGGCTTTCCAATATTGAGTTTTCTAAACTTTCAATAGAGTTATTTATTGCAGACATTTGAGTCAGTACATCATCACAATATCTATCATTTTCTATCATTTGTTTAATTCCTCGTACTTGTCCTTCAATTATATTTAATCTTTTAATAATCTTTTTCTTTTCAATTTCACTTCTATGTGTGGACTTTGCACAATCTAGACACTCACTACATTTTTCATTTTTCAATTTTCTACCTCCATATCCAAAAATTATTATATACCCTATAGGGGTATATGTCAATATTTAAGTAAAAAATTACAGAGTCATTAAGTCTTTATCAACATAATTTACTAAACCAATTATATTTTTTCAAATATATTTCTTTAGAATTTATATAATTTAAAATAATATTTGTAACACCTTTTTTCTTGTTATCACTAAAACAATATTTTAAACCTCATTTTATCAACAATCCCAACCATCAAACTTTTGCCTAACAAAAAGTTCTATTCGTGGCAAATCTCCAAAAAGTTGTATTATTTTATCTCTAACTTCATTAGGTTTTCTACTATGTTCTTTGCAAACAGATATTATAACTTGACTAACTTTTTTAGATTTTTTTTTATATGTACTTTAGTACCAAATAAACAATATTCTGTGTTTCCTCTTGTCCAAAAACCAAGTACAACAAAAGCTTTTAACATTTTAGTTAATTTTACCAATAAAAAGAGGATACAGTCCTTTTCAGTGATTTTATTTATCACGGTCTTTCATATTGACTATATCCTCTAAATTCATTGTTTTATAATGTTTATTTGTAGATCTACTTTCTTTATGCCAAGCTTTATTGTTCAAATATGGATCAACATAAATTATATTATACTTTTTATCAGTATTATATATACCCACGACTATGCTCATCACTCCTTTCGAATAAATTATTTTTAAAAATAAAATATTAATATATTTACAATTCTTAATTTTTAAATTGGTATCAAAAAGCCGAGATTACTAAATCTCGGCTTTTTTTATAAAATATTAATCCTCCTTTTCAAAAGTTAATATAAGAAACCCTATTGCCCTTATTGTCAAACCATCTTCTTTTCAATAATATCGGCGGTACTAATGTCCAGCCGTTTTCTTCCATTTTCTTAATTTCGCCATTAAGCGATGTAAGTGACGTATCACTTACATATGCAATCTCGTGTTTCTTCATGTTAATTTCTCCTTTTAATTTTCTGTGAGTTGTCTCCAAATCAATAATTTTGGAGTGTTTATTTTACCGTGCAAAAATATTATAACACAAGTTCTACCATTTGTCAATTTTATGTAATCTTTTTCGATGATATTTCGTAAAATACCTCTAAAGAAGTCATAACGCATACAAAAAAGACTCTAACCATGTAATAGGCTAGAATCCTTTTTAAATTAAAAAATAAAATATTAAAACTAACTTAACTATATTTCAACAAGTTCATATTCTCTTGTGCCAAACCCAAGTTTGATTGCTACTTCTATAGTATGAACACCATGTCTGCTCTTAATTCTTTCAATAAAGTGATCTTTTCCTTTATCATTTGAATTATACACTAAATCAATACATGCTTGATCAATTGCTATTGGATCTAAACTTGCAAGTACACCAATATCACTAAGACATGGATCTTCTGCAACTGCACAACAATCACAATCAACACTCATGTTACACATAACATTTATATATGCTATATTTCCTTTAAAAAGATCATGAACTGAAGATGCTGCATCTGCCATTGATTCTAAAAATTTATCTTGCTCTGAAATATTATCCCATAAGATATTTTGATCTGCTATTTTACCAGCAGAATGTATATAAGCCTTGCCAGAAGATGAACTACAACCAATAGATAATTGCTTTAAAGCACCACCGTATCCTCCCATTGGATGTCCTTTAAAATGTGACAATACTAGCATAGAATCATAATTTTTTATATTTTTTCCAAGTATATTTTTCTTTATTTGAATACCATTTGGAATTTCTATTTCTAAATCTGGTCCTTCTGCGTCCATTATATCTACATCAAAATATTTGCACCATCCATGCTCTTGCATAAGTTCTTTATGCTTACTAGTTTCATTTCTAGCGCCACCATATGCAGTATTGCATTCAACTACAGTTCCATTTACTTTATCGATTATATTTTTTACAAACTCAGGTCTTAAATAATTCTGATTTCCTTTTTCGCCTGAATGTAATTTAACAGCAACTTTTCCTTTAAGATTTACTCCAAGAGCCTCATAAACTCTTACAAGAGATTCTGGTGTTATTTCTTTTGTAAAATAAACTTTTGATTTTTCCATATAAACCATCCTTTCAAAAAATAATTTTATAACATAACTATCTAATTATTTTTCATTTTATATTACAAGTGCCATCAAACTTATGCCACTCTTTTTTGTTAATAAAAAAATATTATTCTTTGCTTTCATAATCATTACCTCTTTATATCCCTAGTACATACGATTTTAGCACATTAAATATATAACTTTCAACCTTTCATATTCATTTTTATCAAAAACTACCACTGATAAATAAAAATAACGCATTAAAACTAGAGATTATTAAGCATTTAAAAGAAAAAGTAATTCATTTTATATCTATTTAGTTTTGTACATAAAGCAATCTCTTTCATGCGAATATATCGCACCTATCGCCTGAAGATAAGAATATATTACTATGCTTCCAACAAATTTCATTCCTCTTTTTTTTAAATCCTTTGATAGCTCATCGGATATACAATTTGTAGTTTTTCCTATCTCATAGATTACATCTTCTTTAGTAAAAGTCTTTAAATAGCTTGCAAATGAGCCATATTCACTCTGAATTTTTCTAAAAACTCTACTATTGTTTATCGTAGCAATTATCTTAAGTCTATTTTTTATTATTTTATCATTTCTAAGCAATTCTTCAACTTTTGCATTATCATAATTACAAATTTTATCTATATCAAAATTATCA
>ULOC01009099.1_pt1 | contig 16911 bp, 7 predicted proteins | sample 1952181 | NCBI WGS metagenome assembly ULOC01 (sample SAMEA4835592, study PRJEB28245) | human gut metagenome | biome: gut microbiome; material: fecal sample | place: Denmark | collected 2008
TTCAGCAACTTCCGGGCGTCTCCTCCCGAGTAACGTAACATGGCATCCGTTTCCGTCAGCCTTATGTTTTTATCCTTCAGAACGACATCCTCGGCGATCGCCTTATGCAATAGCGTAAGCAAGTCATTCTTGTCCAGCGATTTCAACACGTACACCTGACAACGGGATAACAAAGGACGGATTACCTCGAACGAGGGATTCTCCGTGGTTGCCCCAATCAGCGTCACCACGCCCGTCTCCACGGCGTTCAGCAATGAGTCTTGCTGCGACTTACTGAACCGGTGTATCTCATCAATAAACAATATCGGTGATACCGTATTGAAGAAGCGGTTGCTCTTGGCCTTCTCTATCACCTCCCGCACGTCCTTCACTCCCGAACTGATCGCGCTTAACGTATAAAAAGGCGCATCCAACTTATTCGCTATGATCTGCGCTAAGGTAGTCTTCCCGACTCCCGGCGGCCCCCACAATATAAAAGAGGGAACCCGTCCCGCATCAATCATCTTCCTCAACACGGCTCCCTGGCCTACCAGGTGCTTCTGTCCGATATAATCATCCAACGTCTTCGGACGTAATCTCTCTGCTAATGGTTGACTCATCATGGAAGCAAAAGTCGGACATTTTATTTACTTTTCAAAGGATAAGTCAAGAAATTTATCGTATAAAAAGAATGTTAAACAACAGGAAATAGTGACATAATGAAAGAATAATCATCACAAATACACTTTTACCCGTATAATATACTAACATTATGACAATGAAAATTTAACATTCCCTTAATTCCCTATCCTTTTTATCCCATACTTTTAGCGATATCTTCTTAACACATTATACCTTCTTTCTTGAAGCATTAAATATCTATCAACTGGTGCATGATCGTCCAACAGTTGGTGCATGATCATGCAACGACTGTTGGACGATCATGCACCAATTGTTAGATGATCTATATTTCCATATAAAACCAATAAGCCTTCCAAGGAAATGGGATAAGGGAAGCTATCAAAACATGTAAGATATATAACAAAAAAAGATGCCCCTCCATAATCGGAGAGGCACCCTATACATTATATTATATATGTTAGATTAGCGAGTTCCGCCAGCCCACCATACAGGCTCTGAATATACGTATTGACCGTCGCCATAAGCGGCTTTTACTTCCGGATTTGATACCACGTCACTATTACCATAAGGCATACGAAGAGGGAATTTTTTCGTATTCGCCAATGTCACGAAATTCTCTCCTAATCCTTTCATTCTACGGATATCATTAAAAGTCTCGGTAGCCTCTCCCGATGCTCCCCACAAAGCCAGATATTTCTGGATCATGGTCTCTTTCAAAGGATTTACAGCAAACAACGGTTTAACTTGGTTATCGAAATATGTATTGGCCGTCTCCTCTGTCATTTTTTCTGAATTCACGACCATTTTGCTACCCATATAAGTGATAGCAGCAGAGACACTTCTCTCAGCATTTGCGATTCCGGCAGCTACCGCCTCTTTCAACGCTTTCTCGGCGTCAGACGTACGGTTTAAGCGACATAACGCCTCAGCTTGCAAGAATTTCAACTCATGATAACTCATCAACATCGTAGGAGCAGTGTTTGAATATACAAAGGCGGAAACACCATATTTCTGCATATTCTGCTCAGGAGTACCATTCGGGGCCGGAACTAAGTTCTTATCAGCAGAGCCTGTAACCTGTACGCGTTTCTTGTCAGCCGTAGTAGGAGAAAGTATCACTCTTTCCAATCGAGGATCTTTACGCTCAATCAACTTGTCCGTCAAGCTCTGGCTATTGGCAAAACCAGCGCGAGAATCGAAGTAACCAAAGAATGGGTTGATATTATTCGCATCATAGACAGCGTATGCAGCCTCGTCATCCGCAGAAGTAAAAGATTTTGATACATAGTCCAAAACCTTATTCAAGTCAGCTTGCTTATCCGTGGAACGATTGATCAGACGCATCGTATAACGAGCCTTCAAACCATAAGCGAATTTAATCCATTTCTCGGCATCTCCATTATACAAATAATCATACGTACCAACCGGTGAACGATCAGACTGATTCAAATCCTCGATCGCCTTGTCCAAGGAGGCCATTATAGAGACATAAATCTCCTCTTGCTTATCTATTTTAGGATTCATATTCACCGGTGAGCCATTCTCATCCAATAAAGAAGCTTCACTATAAGGTGTATCTCCAAATATATCCGCCAATAGAGCGCCATTGTAAGCTTCCATGACCTCAGCGATACCTCTCGTCACTAAATTTCCCTCATCACGCTTACCTTCTTGACATTGACCGATAATAACACGAGCGTTCTTCAAGCTTGTATAAACATTTCCCCACGTATTCTCAAACGTAGAAGAGGCAGAAGGCTCATTCAAACGAATTTCCGCGTTATATAACTGGTTTTCGATACCCACTTCATATTCCACGTAGGAAGATGAATAGGTATTGAAGTCTCCGCTAACGTTGGAAAATGCAGTAGAAGTAATCAAGTCGGCCAAGATAAATTTGCCATCCACGCTATTTGTATGGCTCGTATCTTGGTTAATCCGATCCATTACATCCTCGGAACATCCAGCCAATGCCAAGGATACGGCCGACATAACAGCCAACCCTTTAAATGATTTTATTATTGTATTCATATATATCTGTCTTCTTTATAAATTAGAAATTTACGTTGACACCAAAACCGTAGCTAGATGTACCCGGTAAGGAGAAACGCTCGAAAGCGCCAGCCATATTGTTATTTCCTTGAGTAGCCTCTGGATCGAAGCCTTTTATCTCAGACCATACAATGATATTACGGGCGAAAACATTCACGTTTACATTCAAGTTATCTTTCTTATATACAGGATATGACAATGAAAGTTCACGCAATTTCAAGAACGAGTTGTCATAGACATAGGCTTCGTCAATGCCCCTCACGCTTTTGAAATACTCCTCTGCATCTGATCCTTTCACTCCACCCGTATAGGGAACATAGATAGGTTTACCATCCGCATCTACGCCCTTCTGTTCAACAGCAGCATAGTCAAAATGATATTTATCACTCTTACGAACCTCTCCAGATAACTTACTTGTACCGTAGAAGTTCGTCTCACCAGCCGTACCACTATACATTTGTCCACCTTGCTTCCAGTCAAATACAGCAGCCAAACGGAATTTATACAACTCGATATTCGTATTGAAACCCAAACGGAAATCAGGAGAAACCTTACCGATTACTTGGGTCTCACCAGCCTCTGGTATACCTTTTTCGTTTACTACAATTCGTCCTTCGCCATCACGTTTGTAACCAACACCATAGATTACCGGGAATTTATCGCCGATACCTGCACGTACTTGAGGAGTCACGAAACCACCCAACATAATGCTCTCTACGCCCGGAGCCAACTCGTCTACATAATTGTCGATCTTTGAGAAGTTAAAAGCGAAGTCCAGCTTGAAATTCTTCGTATCAACCGGAGAGATACCTAATGTAATCTCATGTACGTTTGAGTGCATCTTTCCACCATTCATCATCATACTGGAAGCACCTGTGGAGCCAGCCAAAGGCACCTCGAAGATTTGGTCTTTCACGTTCTGACGAGAATACGTATAATTCAATGAAACTAAACCATTCAAGAAAGTCAAGTCAGCACCAAGCTCATAAGACTTCGTGTTCTGAGGCTTCAAGTTCGGATCATAAACCACGAAATAAGGAATATACGCCATATTTCCATTAATCGGATACATAATAGGTGTTCCCTGGAAGAAACCACCACCATAACCTGGCGTATAATAATAAGACGGCACATATTCTCCTGCCATACCTACCTCTGCGTAAGAGCCACGGATCTTACCAAATGTCAAGATATCATTCTTCAAGGCTTCCACTTCCGTGAATACCCATCCAAGGGATACGGAAGGATAAAAGAACGAACGGTTATCTCTCGGCATAGAAGACACGATATCGTTACGTCCCGTAACATTCAAATAAAGCATATTCTTCCAAGCCAAAGATAAGCTAGCGAAGTTACCTACCGTACGTTTTCTCTTATACTCATGAGAGCTGTTGAATACAGAAGCGTTGTTCAAATGGTTCCAGCCCGGGAAGTTGAAGCTATATCCCACGGCTTGAGTATTACTGATTCGCTTATCTACAAGCTCATTACCCAACAAAGCATCGAATACGAAGTCCTCATTGATATTCCAGTTATACGTAAATGTCAACAATGAGTTCATCTCATTTACCGTAAAACCGTATTCGCTAGCATAACCATTCGTATAACCAGTTGTACCGTAGCCGTAAATATCAGAGTAATTGGTCGTATAAGCGTCATCACCAATTTGGTATTTCACATCCAATTTATGATTGTCCGTACCAAATTTAGTAGAATACTTCAAGAACGCATTCCCGAAGAAACGTTGAGATCTCTCCGTAAAGCTATTATTGTCGCACGCCCAGTTTCCATCATCGATCCAGTTCTCACGGAACGTATTCTGAGTATAAGGATCACCTTCGATATGGGAAGGTATGCCCGCCATAGTATAACTGATAGGAGCCGTATAAACCGTAGCGGTAACACCGTCATTAGCGGTTCCTTGCTTCTTGATCTTTGATGTCACGAAGTTTCCGTTAAAACCAGTCGTCCAGTTATCATGCAATTGTGCCTCACCCGACAGCTTCACGTTATAACGATCCATTCCCGTAGAACGAACGATACCATCAGAAGTCGTATTACCCAAAGAGAATGAATAGTTTCCTTTATCGAAAGACTGAGCTACATTCACGGAGTTACTCCAAGTAACGCCAGTCTGGAAGAAATCCTTCGCATTATTATAAGCTTGGGGAGTAGCCCATGGATCCAATCCTGCCGCAGCACGCTGAGGCACATAGTATTGTCCATTATGCAATCCACCTTTCGTATATTCATTTTGTACATTACCGCCATATACAGGATCATTCGCCAAGTCAGAGATAGACGGTCCCCAGCTAAATCCCGAATATGGGTTATAAGCACCTTCATTACCTTGTCCATATTCAGTTTGTAACTCAGGTAATGTAGAAACCTTATCAAACGCAAGATTCGTGTTGAATGAGATCTGAGGTTTTCCTTTACGAGCACCTTTTCCGCTCTTTGTAGTAATAACGATCACACCATTAGAAGCACGCATACCATACAACGCAGAAGCGGCTTGTCCTTTCAAGATGTTGATACTCTCGATATCGTTCGGATCTAAGTCTACGGCACGGTTCGCATAGTCAGCTCCACTAACACTACCATTATTCATCGTATCCGTATTAACATCCGCCGTAGATGCGATCGGCATACCATCGATCACATACAAAGGAGAGTTATCCCCTGTAAATGAACGGGCTCCACGGATCATGATCTTGGAAGATGCGCCTGGCATACCCGATGAGGAAGCGATATCGATACCGGATACTTTACCTTGCAAAGCCCCAGACAAACTAGTGTTAGCACCTTGTGTTAACTCATCCGATTTTACATCTTGCACGGCATAACCTAAAGCTTTCTTTTCCTTTGAGATACCCATAGCCGTAACCACGACCTCATCCAAGTTTTGGGTATCAGACATCAATGTTACATTTACATTGGGAGACACAACTACCTCCTTGGATTTCATATCCGATGTATGAAATAACTAATTGCTTACCATCACTAGGAACATCCAAAGTAAAATTACCGTCAAAATCCGTAACTGTTCCCACAGTCGTTCCTTTTACGATAATGGACGCACCGATCACCGGCTCACCATCTTCTCCGACTACCTTACCGGTAACCTTCGAGGTCTGTGCCGAAACTACTCCTACGCTCATCGCAAGAAATAGTAGCACAGAAGTCAACTTTTTCTTCATAGACACATTCTTTTTATTTAAACTAAACTAGAAATTCAATTAAGCTTTCGTGGACTATAGTTCATACAGAACTACCGATTTTCAATATTTTATTTAGTGTAGTCATATGAAAAAAAAATTATCATATAAGTTTAGATCTATTAAAATTCTGTAATAAATATATTGGATTTGAGAGATATTGTTTATCAGCCATATTGGGAGGATAAGAAAAGCCAGCCGTTTTTCACAAATATCTACATAAAATAAAGTTGTAAATATTTTTAGTGATAAGCTATATGCTATAAAATATCCAGAATAAGTTGATATCAAGTCCAATATCATGCCTATAAAGAGTAAGCTCACTATTTGTTACGATAAAATTAAGATAAAAATAATTTTTTTTATTTGTCAAAAAGAAACTATCGGCAGTGATAACTCATTGATTTGTGATACGATCATGTTACCTGAGTCGATTTAGACAGTGGTTATATTGCAAATTGACAGATTTAACAATTAAGAAAACAAAGGAAATATATCACAATAATAATAATTTGTTGTTTTTTTCAAGTATAATTTATAGTTTTGCAACCGTTTTTCATTTAATAGGTATGTCGTAAAACATAAAATGGAGTAGTTCTGTATGAACTTAGTTAATCAACCATTAAAATGCAGAGAAAACATTTTTAAGTATATAGTTAATAAATAAGTGTGTTTATGAAGAAAAAGTTGACTTCTGTGCTACTATTTCTTGCATTGAGTGCAGGTGTGGTTTCAGCACAGACCTCGAAGGTTACCGGTAAGGTAATTGGGGAAGATGGAGAGCCGGTGATCGGTGCCTCTATTATCGTAAAAGGGACAACCGTGGGAACAGTCACGGATTTTGATGGAAACTTTGAACTAGAAGTACCTGCGAATGGTAAACAATTGGTTATTTCATACATCGGTATGAAATCTCAAGAAGTTGCGGCCACTTCTAATGTAAATGTAAAACTATTAGCCGATACCCAGAACTTGGATGAGGTCGTGGTTACGGCTATGGGTATCTCAAAGGAAAAGAAAGCTTTAGGTTATGCGGTTCAAGATGTGAAAGCGGATGAGTTGACGAAAGGAGCTAATACTAGTTTGTCTGGCGCATTACAAGGTAAGGTTTCTGGAGTGGAGATCTCTCCTTCTTCCGGTATGCCGGGTGCCTCTTCTAAGATCACGATTCGTGGTTCCAGATCTTTTACAGGGGATAATACTCCTTTGTATGTGATTGACGGTATGCCTGTCGCTTCAACGGCTGATGTGGACACCGGTAGTTCTGTTTCCGGTACGGACTTTGCATCTCGTGCGGTGGATATCGATCCAAACGATATTGAAAGCATTAATATATTAAAGGGACAGGCCGCATCTGCCTTGTATGGTATGCGTGCAACAAATGGAGTAATTGTCATTACGACCAAAAGTGGAAAGGGAGCCCGTAAAGGTAAACCTCAGGTCGCTTTTAATACCAGCTTATCTTTTGATAAGGTTTCAACGATGCCTGAATACCAAAAAGTGTATGCGCAGGGTACAAATGGCAAGTATAGCCCGTATGCTTCAACTTCTTGGGGACCACTAATCAGCGAATTGCCTAACGATCCGACTTATGGAGGAAATACGGATAATGAGTTTACCAAGCAATATGGTAAGCATGAAGGTATGTATTATGTACCTCAGCGGGCCGCTGCGGGATTAGACCCTTGGGCTCAACCACAAGCTTACGACAATATCAAGGATTTCTTCAACGTGGGTACGACATGGAGTAACTCCGTGAATGTAGCTCAAGCTTTTGATAAAGGTAACTATTCCTTCTCGATCGGTAATACTACGCAAGATGGTATTATTCCAAATACAGGCATGGACCGATACAACGCAAAAATGAGTGCCGAAGCTCAATTACACAAGAACTGGTCTACTGGATTTACCGGTACCTATGTAAATTCGAAGATCAGCAAGCAGTCTAGTGCCAATAATGGAATCTTAGCTACTGTTTACGGAGCTCCTTCTAGCTACGATTTAGCCGGTATCCCAAGTCATGTTGAGGGTGACCCGTATACACAAAATACATTCCGTAGCACATCAGGTTTTGACGGAGCTTATTGGGCGGTAGATAACAACGAGTTCTTGGAACGTTCACAACGTTTCTTTGGAAATACTTATTTGAAATATTCTACGAAGTTCAATACCGATAATCACAAATTGGATGTCAAGTATCAATTGGGTGTGGACTCTTATACGACTAATTATACGGATTCTTGGGGTTATGGACATGCAAATGGTTATGGAGAGATTGATCACTATGGATATTCAATCACGGAGTTGAACTCTTTGTTGACCGCTGCATATACTTGGAATATCAATGAAGATTGGTTGTTCGATGCCCTTGTTGGTAATGAATTGGTAGAGAATCAGCGGAAATTTTACGAGTCTTATGGAGCGAACTATAACTTCCCGGGTTGGAATCATATAGATAATGCTACAACTATGGTAGCATCCGAGTCATTACGCCGGAAACGCACAGTTGGTAACTTTGCTAGCATTTCATTGTCTTACGCTAACATGGTTTACTTCAACGCAACTGTTCGTAACGATATCGTATCTAATATGCCTCGTAACAACCGCTCATTCACTTATCCATCTGTTTCCTTGGGCTGGATTTTCACAGAATTAGAACCATTGAAGAATAATGTCTTGACTTATGGTAAATTACGTGCTTCTTACGCCGAAGTAGGACAGGCTGGAGATTATTATGATTCTTATTATACTACACCTGTTTACGGTGGTGGTTTTTATGGTTCTACGCCTATACAATATCCTATGAGTGGAATTACGGCGTTCACTCCATATGCTCGTGTGTATGATCCGAATTTGAAACCTCAGAACACGAAGTCTTATGAGTTAGGTGTGGATTTGACCTTCTTGAATGGTCTTTTCTCATTGAACTATACCTTCTCTCGGCAGAATGTGAAAGATCAGATATTTGAGGTTCCTTTGGCTGGTTCTACAGGCTCTGCAGAATTAGTAACCAATGGTGGCGCTATCCATACGAACGCTCATGAGATTACGTTGGGAATCAATCCGATCAATACGAAGAATTTTAAATGGGATATGGCATTTAACTTCTCTAAGATCGATAACTACGTAGATGAGTTGGCTCCGGGTGTAGAGAGTATTTTCTTGGGAGGTTTCGTTGATCCGCAGGTACGTGCGAATATTGGCGATAAATTCCCTGTAATCTATGGTACGACTTTCTTGCGTAATGACAACGGTGATATTGTCGTAGACGAAGATGGCTTGCCTCAGATCGGTAGTGAGGGTGTGATCGGTAAGGTTTCCCCGGATTTCCTCTTGGGTTTTAATACTAATTTTGAGATTTACAAATTCCGTATCGGCGCTACGTTCGATTGGAAATGTGGTGGACAGATGTATAGCGGTACATTGAACACGTTGAACTATTATGGTACAAGTATGGAGTCTGTTGAAAGTCGTACGGCCGAGACTTTCCGTTTTAGTCATCCGGCTGTAAAGCAGTTGGAAGATGGTTCCTATGTAGCTAATGACATAGATATCAAAGGCGAAGACGCTTTATCATATTATGACCGCATGACGCTTATTTCCGAAGCTGGTATCTATGACAGTGGTTTCTTGAAACTACGTGAGTTGTCCGTTAGTTATCCGGTATGGGATAAGAATGGAATCAACGTGAACTTAAATGTTTTTGCCAGAAATATCATTCTTTGGTCTGAGTTGAAAGGTTTGGATCCTGAGGCTTCTCAAGGTAATAATAATATGGGCGGTGGCTTCGAGCGCTTTTCTATGCCGGGTGCTTCGAGCTATGGCTTCGGTTTAAATGTGAAATTCTAATAAAGGAAACAAAAGATGAAACTTCAAAATATCTCAAAAAAATTATTGACGGGAGTTGTTTTCACCGCAGCCTTGGTCTCTTGCTCTGAGGATAAGATGGATGAGATCAACAAAGATCATAATCATACCACAGCAGTTCCCGCAAAGATGATCCTTACGGATGTCATGACTTCGACTGCGTTTAGCGTGGTTAGCGGCGATTTCAATTTATATGGTGGTATGTATGTGGAACATGAGACAGGTTCGCATAATCAATTCTACTATGCGGAAACCCGTTCTTCTTGTACATCGGCTTCTACCTTTAATAACTCATGGGGGGGAACCTATTCGACACTGAAAGATGCTTTGATCTCTGTCAAAGTCGCAGAAGAAGAGCAGAACTTCATAACAAAAGGCATTGCGGAACTTTTCGTGGCTTACAATTTGGCGATCTTGACAGATATGTATGGTGATACACCTTGGAAAGAGGCTTGTGACTATACAGTATCTATGACTCCCGCTATCGATAAACAAGAGGAGATTTATAAGGATATCATGGCCTATGTGGATGCCGCAATTGAAGATCTTCAGAAATCAGATCTGACGAGCCTGTCTAATCAAGATTTGATTTATAAAGGTGACGCTTCGGCTTGGCTAAAGACAGCTTATGGCTTGAAGGCTCGTTATACGATGCGCTTGATGGGACGTAGCGCTGATGTTAAGGGCGATATGGAAAAGGTGTTGGATTATATTTCCAAGTCGTACACCTCGGCAGCCGAGCAATGTAGCTATGCTATGTATGGTGTGGGTGTTAATATCAACCCATTTTTCGGAGTATTCTATTCTCGTTTAGGTGAGGTAGCCAGCCGAAGTATGTTTGATAAATTGAATGAGCGTAATGATCCGCGTATCAGACGTTGCTATGTGGAGGCTAACAGCCAAACGATGATTGCTTCTAAGGATGATCCATTATTGAATCTTGCTCATAATGGTGATTTAGTGCAAAGTCAGTTAGAATATACTGTTTCCATGTTCTGTGCAGCTCAAACCGCTCCGACTCACATCTTAAGTTATCATGAGGTATTGTTCTTAAAGGCAGAGGCTTTGTGTCGTTTAAATCGTAAGGATGAGGCAAAAGCAGTGTTGAAAGAGGCTGTTGTCGCAGGTATGGCTAATATGGAGGTTAATATCAAGTCTGCCCTCGCTTCTGATTATTGGGGAGGTTTCTTGAATGTAACAAACGAGGTGACACCGGAGGAGGCCGCTTCTTACTTTGATGAGAATGTCGCTCCCTTATTCGATGCTAATCCTTTGAAAGAGACGATGATTCAGAAATATATTTCTTTCTGGAACGCGGATGGAGAGTCTACCGAGTGCTATAATGACGTACGTCGTTTGAAGAGCTTGGGTGAGGATATTTATGGCTTGCAAAATCCGGGCAAGTTCCCGTTAAGATGTCCGTATGGTAATGATGATACTACGACTAATCCTAATATACAAGCTGCTTATGGTGATGGTCAGTATGTGTTTACCGAAAACGTATGGTGGGCTGGCGGAACTCGCTAATCAAGATATAAAAGCATAACGAGTGACAACATTCAAAAAAGGGGAAGAATATCTTAATGATATTTTTCTCCTTTCTTATAAATCCACATTCTAGCCGAACTTCAATCGTGTCTCAATCTTCTCAAGATCACGGACAATTGTCATATCCATGATATTACTATATATCTCGGTAGTACGAACACTTTTATGCCCTAACAACTTTTGTACCGTAGTTATATTCGCTCCATTATATAATAATAAGGTAGCATTTGTATGCCGAGCCGTATGAAAAGATACCTTCTTATCAATACTTGCCAATTGGCTGATTCGGCGTAATTGCTTATTCACGTTTGAATTAGAGGATAAGGGAACACCAAACAGGGTTCTCGGCGCATTCTTATATCGCTCATAGATAGGTAAAGATTTACCCTCGAACAAGAGAAATAGCGGCAAACGGACACTCACGTCTGTCTTCACCGATGAATAAACCAGCCAAACCTTATCATCAATAATCAAAAAGTTCTCTTTCGTTATACTTACTATGTCTGAGAAACGTAATCCCGTGTAGCAACTAAATAAAAACATATCCAGACACCGGCGCAATGTACGCTGCCCATCCAGCTTTAAGTTTTCCAAACGACCTAACTCCTCAGGCGTTAAATGAGTACGCTTACTCTCTTGATATTTAATCTTATATTTCCGAAATGGATATTTGTGCAACTCGAACAACTCCTTATTAATCGCCAAGTTGATATATCGTTTCAAATGCTTCATATGTTTAGCGATCGTATTTCGATGATACTCCTGCTTCAATAAAAAATATTCAAAATCGCATAAGAAATTGAAATTAATATCCTTAAACAGAACGTCCTTCTTGTATAAGGATAGAACATGCAAAGTGGACAAATGGTTTTTTAACGTCGATTCTTTTAAATTACTATGTAAAATCTCCTCACGCATGAAAACAAGAAAAGAGGAAGACGTAGATATCGAAGAGGTCTCCTCACGCAGATCCTTCAACGAAAAACCGTTATTCGCTTGTCTCTTCTCCAGCTCATCTCTCTCCAACTCCATAACATAGTTCTGAAGATACAGGTTTAACGCATCCATATTCGGATGATTCTTTATGGAACGTCTCTTGTTGTCCCATTGACAAGGTTTCACATAAACCTTCGTTGAAAAATACCTCTTTTGCCTATTCAAATAGGCCTCTACTTGAATCAAAGCTTTTCCTTCCGCATTCAATTGCTTTTTTCGATTAAACACTAAGTTGTAAATTACTTTTTCCATGATACATTTATATATTATCTGATTGTAAACACGAAGGAACAATAATAAGTTCTTTGTAGCACAATCTACAAACTAAAAGTTTGTTATCACGGATTACCAACTAATAAAAAACCATATATCAAAGTAAATAAAAAGGGCCTGCCAAATACATGGCAGGCCTCTCCTACTTTTCAAGATATTAAATCATATCAATAATCTTCACCTTCCCAACCTGTTTTACGGAATCCTTTAACCGTCATCGACTTTCCATTTTGAGTCAAGGTAAATTCAATGGCATCCACTTTTGTATTGGCTTGAGTAGTATAACCATCCACAATTACTTTACCAGAGATATTGAAGGTTACAGTAGAATTTATACCATCATCCGCATGGAGCAGATTAGCGATACCATCCCCATCAAAAGATTTAGAAGCTACATCGCAATGAATCTTGCCACGTACTCCCCAGTCGTTTGTGGCAACACTCATTTTTATCCACATCTTATCCGTGGCATCATCAGTCGTATTGTAAGTATTGCAGGTCACACCTTCCGCCAAGACACCACCATCCTCACCTGTAACATTAACTACCCATTCGCCACATAAAGGATAAATGGCCGTGTATTCTATCTCGTAATCACCATAGGTCTCACAAGAAGAAAAGGTGACCAACGCCAATAAGATAACCAGTAATTTATTTATCTGTTTCATATTCAAAAAGCTTTTCTGATTAATATACATTTATAACACCCATTTATTTATGCCACCATTGTTTTTCCGCTAACGGAACTACCGCCGGAGTATTAGGGTTATAGTCTGAAGATGACTTCGGATACAATAAACGACGAGGATATTCACCCGGAGCCAACGCAGAACCAATGCAAGGAGTCAACTGCCCCCAAATATATCCTTCCTCATCCACATGCTTTGTCCCTAAAACAGGAATACCGGTACGATTGATATCAAACCATGCGTCCCATGCTTGACAACGAGTGGAAGCGATCCACTTCTGGGTCAAAATAGAGGTAAGCATTGAATTTTGGTCCGTACTATCGAAAGCATAAGGAGCACCTTCCGAAATAAACTCGGCAGCAGAATATCCCCAACGTTCAAACGCATAGTTCACACCTTGTTCATAAGCCACTTTCGCTTTAGCCACATCATTCAAACGAGCGTAAGCTTCCGCTTGCAGGAACGCTACCTCAGCAGCAGACATAAAATAAACAGGATCCGTAGGACCTAGCTTAGCCACAGAGATCATACGAGTTGTTACCGCTACCGAGTTTGGGCGGTCACCATACTTCAAAGCTGTTGTCTCGCCGGAGCCATCCGTATTAGGTGAATAAAAATCATTTAAACGAGGATCCTCATATTTTTTCAAATAATCGCAAACCGTAGCGCACGCACGAATATTTACAGTTGAATTCAATTTACGACGGTCATTCTCATACAATGGATTTGATTTATTTTCCAAATCTTGAAAACAGTCCATCTTAGCGTCTACACTCAGCAAATCTCCTTCGTCGAGCAATGCCTTGATAGCAGCTTTATTCGTATCGAAATCACGCATCAACAATTTTAGCTTTAAACTCTTCGCAAATTGAATCCACTTATTCACGTCACCAGCGAACACCAAGTCTTGTTTTGTAACCGAAGGCAAACCACCTGCGGTAGCCTCCGCCTTTTTAGCGATAATCTCATCCAACATCGCTAATAATCCCGGATAAACCACAGTCTTACTGTCATCATACTTTGGTGTAGTATTCTCATTTCCAAGGATAGCTTCTGTAAAAGGAATAGAGCCATAAGAGTCCACTAGGATATGATACATAAAGGCAGTCATAGTCTTACCCATTACCCAATAATTCCATTCTTGAGCCGATTCAGAGCTTTTGATAACCAAATCCAAGTCTGGCAGTGCTATTGAATAAGGTATAGACCACAAACGAGAATCGGATGCGTTAGTTATCGTATAGTTAACCAATGTATTATACTGGTTGGATGTATGTCCCTGCGTACATTGCTGAGACCACATGCTACCATATAATTCGTAAGTACCACCTACAATACTTGCTACTCCTGCGATACCAGAAGGAAGCAAAGTAGAAGAAGAGGCTTCCGTTGGATATTCCGGATTCTGGTTAATATCCAAATAATCGGAACAAGCTGTAGTCGCCATCAACAAGCAGCTAACCAGTCCTGTATATATTAAATTGTTTCTTTTCATACTATCTTTACTTTTTAAAGTTACTTATTATAATACGACTTTAATACCACCACCAAACGTACGGTTTGTCGGAGCCGCACCAAATTCACCAATTTCAGACAAGATGTCATTACCATAATTCGTACCTTCCGGATCTACGTAGTTGTTCTTTTTCGGGGTCCACATAAATAAATTACGTCCGATCAAACTAACTTGAACCATAGAGAATGGGGTTTGTTTCAACCATGCTTTCGGCAAAGAGTAAGAAAGTGTAATCTCTCTTAATTTCAAGTAATCTTTAGGTAAAATCCAATTTCTATACTGAGCGTAGTTGGAGGCGTTATTATAGTAGGTATTAACAGCGCTAGAAGCACCTCCCCAATGTACGATAGGTATATCATTCTCTACGTATTGACCATTTACGACTTTCACGGAATTAGGAACCACAAATGGTTCACGATTATTAAACACCGTATAAGTAGAGTTTCCGGCAAATGTAAGCAATTGAGAGGTATATGAATAGAACTCACCGCCATTACGCCAATCTAATACCGCTGATAAAGTAATCCCTTTCCATGTGAAATGCGTATTAAAGCCCATCAAGAAATTAGGAGTAGACGTTCCTACGATCTCTTTCTTGCTAGCATCAATTGTCGGCATACCGTTATTATCAACGATCACCTTACCATCATCGGTCGTGGCCAAAGCCGGAACCTTGAAAACGCCCAAAGGCTGACCTACTTCCGCAACGAAATCCACTTGATAGGAACTTGTCAATTTATACTCAGTTACATCATCCCATAACTCTTTCACCTCACTCCAGTTCTTACTGAAAGTAAAACCTAATCCCCACTCGAAATCTTTCGTACGAACAGGAATGCCATTCACTGCCAACTCGACACCTTGATTCGCAATCTTACCTACGTTGCGGGTCATAGACGTATAGCGAGACTCCGGAGCCAGGCTAGCAGATATTATCTGATCTTTCGTACTCTTATTATAATAAGCAGCATCAATATCCAAGCGATTGTTAAACAGATGCGTTGTTAAACCGAACTCCCATTCTGTCGTGATCTCCGGACGAAGATCCATACTCGGCAAACGATTATACTCTGTCAAGCCTAATGTATTATTAATAGGTAAATATAAATCTCCAAAACCTAAACTGATTTGAGTCGGTGTAAAATAACTGCTAGTACGGTAAATCGGGGCATCGTTACCAGTCTGTCCCCAAGCTGCACGAACCTTCAAGAAATTCAGATAATCAGATTTCAAATCCTCAAACATATCCGTGATGATCAATGAAGTATTCACGCCACCATAGAAAAAGCTATTATTTCCTTGAGGTAAAGTAGATGACCAGTCGTTACGAATAGAAGCATTCACAAACCAGAAATTCTTGTAACCAAACTCACCTTGAGCGAACAAACCAACCAAACGGCGTCTATCAGAGTAAGTCGTAGTCATGGGCTTATCAACACCATTCGCTAGGTTAAACCATCCCGGTTGCTCCAAACCATACAGATAAGATTTCAAATAAGAACTCGTTTGTTGATTCAAGTTCCATCCAATCATACCATTCAAAGCGATATCCTCACCGATTTTATAATCCGCGTTTAAGAAAGCGGTCGCATCAATTTGCTCCACCTTGTCACGACGTTCCGTATAAGTACCGGGCTGCTGCTTCTTACCACCTAATTCACTCCAAGACCCTGAAGCGAAAGTCACTTTTTCATTCCATCTCTTTTGAGTAGCGTTCGTAAAGTCACCACCTAAACGTCCAACCGCCTTCAAACCTTTCATAATCTCAAAAGCAAGCTCGATCTTACCATAGACACGGTCGTCTTGATATTTATTACGATTATGATCTAACACCCAATATGGATTCTCCGCATAAGCTGTATAGAAGTTATCCGTATTAAAATAAGGATTCGTATAATCTTTCATTGAGCTAATATCTACATCCACGGCATGTTGCAAAATTTCAGAAAACATCGTTGCACCATCATCTCCTTGGCCAGCAGCAGCTTGTGTGATATCTTTACGGACATAGTTCAAGTTTAATTCCGCAGAAAAACGTTTATATTTCATATTACCTCTTAACGAGATTGTATTACGAGCATATGAATCAGCGTCACCCGGTAATACACCGTCAGACTTCACATTACCATAG
>ULOC01031681.1_pt1 | contig 16881 bp, 14 predicted proteins | sample 1952181 | NCBI WGS metagenome assembly ULOC01 (sample SAMEA4835592, study PRJEB28245) | human gut metagenome | biome: gut microbiome; material: fecal sample | place: Denmark | collected 2008
TCTTTTCACGAGCGGGAGCGTGTCTGAAAGGACAACATACCTCCATCATGACCGCCCACTTCAAACCAATCTACACAAGTGTCTTGTTTTCCTCGTACATCTTCTCAATAAGATCCTGCACATCCTTGGCAAGAGTTTTTTTCTGCTCGCGGTCCATGCTGGCGACATCAATTGGCTTGCCAAATTCAAGGACAGTGTGAGTCTTTTTAAAGAATGGAAGGTGGTCTTCTAATGCAGCAGCTGTGTTGTTCTGTACCATAGGAATAATCCTGCAGCCTGATTTTTCAGCAAGCTTAAAGCTTCCTGCATGGAAAGGAAGAACACCATCAATGCTTTTATTTCTTGTTCCTTCAGGGAATATAACAATTGAAGTTCCAGCTTTCAAGTAATCAATACCGGTAAGGATAGTCTTTAAACCTTCTTTCATATTCTTCCTGTCAAGGAAGAGGCAGTAAAGATATTTCATCCATATATTAAGAAGAGGGACTTTTTCAATCTCTTTCTTGGCAACAAAGCCAGTTCTGGGTTTCATGTATGTGTAAGAAATAATTGTGTCGAAGAAACCATGGTGATTGCCTACAAAAAGTACAGCTTCTCCGTCTTTAGGGAGGTTTTCAAGTCCTTTTACAGTTGTTGTAACACCAGACAGAAAAAGAACAACCTTAAAAACACCCTGAACAAAGCGGAGACTTCCGCGATCCTTAGCATCCTGATTGAACTTGCCAATAAGCCAGAATACAGGAAGCATTATAAGGCTGGCAAAGAATATTATTATTGCAAATATAACGATTAATATGAGTCTTATCATTGTATGTTCTCCATTTCATTTTTGATATTAAGTTAAGCCTGGTAGCGCGAGTTATCTCAGCTCTTTACATAGGCCTTCGCTCCACTAGAATAGTGAATTTCACCTTCATTAGTCACAAATACAGCTTCAATACCGTCAAGGCTTTCAATAAGCTTCATGCCATCATCAAGACCCAGACAGAAGCAGGTAGTGCTTAAGCAGTCTCCGGTAAGCGAATCCTTTGATAGAATAGTAACATCGGACAGGTCATTGTCATAAGAATAGCCTGTAGCCGGGTTAAGTATATGATGGTAAAATGTGCCGTCATCAGCATAGAAATACCGCTCATAGTTGCCAGATGATACAACAGAGGAATCATCAACAGAAAGAGCAACCAGTACTTCATTATTGGCTGCAAATGGCTTCCTTACGCCGATTCCAAAGTTATCCGTGTTAGTTTTCTTACCTATACATAAAACATTGCCACCAAGATTGATTATAGCACGTTTTACACCATTTTCTTCAAGAAAATCTTTGATTTTGTCGGCAATATAGCCTTTAGCAACAGCTCCGAGGTCAAGGATGACATCATCAGGCTTGCTGATTGAATAAGTACCATCACCGTTATCGGACACACTGACTCTGGTGTAATCAACATGTGTCAAAGCTTCGGCAATACGTCCGCTGTCAGGAACTTTCGGTGATTCCGCGGTGAAGTCCCACAGTCTGGAAACGCTTCCGATTGTTATGTCAAATGCTCCATTACTCAAAGCAGCATATTCAAGTCCGGCACTTACTAATTCATACATTTCCTTAGATATGCTTGTTGTCTGGTTAGAATTAACCTTTGATAACTCGCTATCTTCCTTAGTCCTTGAAAAAATGTTTTCGTAGTAGTCACACAGATTAAGAGCTTCCGTAAGAGTATTCTTAGAAACACTTGTGTATGAGTCAATCTGCACAAATGTGTTTAACTTAAAGCCGTTCACAGACTCCGGGGTAGTCAGTGTAACTGCAGGTTTTTCGCAGGCGGTAAGCACAAAGCCCAGAGCCAGAATAACAGTAAACACATATGAAAAGCATTTTATTTTATTAAATTTCTTCATAGAATAATTACCGGAATAAACCGGCATCCTCCAAAAATTATTAACACATTGAGATTATAACAGTTTAACGCTGTATAAAAAAGTGAAATTAGTGTGAAATTACTTTTATTTTTTTGATAAATGTGCTATAAATATAAGGCTTGCTGTTAGGCAGAAATGTTTATGTATGTAGAAATGAGGAAGTATATGAAAAAGAAGTTATTTAGTGTGTTACTTGTAGGTGCACTTGCAGCATCATTAGTAGCATGTGGTAAAACAGAAAAGAAAGAAGCTAAAGCTTCTACAGCTAACACAGAGATAAATGCAGAAGAGTATGCAGGAACAATTACATCTAATGCAGGAGTATATAAGACATTTGTTAATCTTTCAGACTGGAAAGGAATGTCTGTTGATCTTAAGGAGTCAGATTATGTTGTTCTTGATTCAGATGTTGAGGATTATATCAAGAGCATGCTTGAATCAAAGGCTACAACTAATGTTATAACAGAGGGAACAACTAAGGCAGGAGATGTTATTAAGCTTGATTACAGTGGTAAGCTTGATGGAACAGCATTTTCAGGAGGAACTGCTACAGATGTTACTTACACAATAGGTTCAGGGAAATTTATTGAAGATCTTGATAAGGGACTTGTGGGACTTACAGTAGGTCAGGAGACTGATATTACATGTGTATTCCCAGAGAGCTATTACAATTCAGATCTTGCAGGAAAGACAACAGTATTCACAGTAACTGTTAATGAAATTGACGAATCAGTTGTTCCAGAACTTACAGATGAGTGGGTTGCAGCTAATGCTGCTTCATTAGGAATTGAGGATAGTTCAGTTACAACAGTTGAGCAGTTAAGAACATATGTAAGATCTTACCTTGAGACACAGGCTTCATCAAGCCGTTCAAGTGCTATATTTGATGCTGCTTATAAACAGATGTCTGATGGACTTGACGTTTCAGATTATCCAAGCGAAGAACTTACTGATTTAATAAATACTCTTAACAGTAACGTAGATGCAGAATATCAGTCATATAGCTCATCATACTCTTCTAAGGAGGAGTATCTTAAGAGTGCATATAAATTTGATTCACTTGATGCATTTAACGAGTATGCAGATAATTATGCAAAGCAGTATCTTTTACAGAAGATGATTGTAACTATGATAGCTGCTGATAACAATATCACTGTTACTGCAGATGATATTAATTCAACAGGTGAGGAGCTTGCTTCATATTATGGTTATGATGACTATAATGATATTCTTGATACTTATGGCAAGACTATGAATTCAGAGATTGGATATCAGGTTCTTTATCAGAAGATAGTTGATTTTGTGTGTGAGAATGTTACGGTTAACGATACAACAGATACAGCAGAGTAATTCGTGATTAAGTTAATATTTAATGTTTGACAGGACTAAGGTTGCACAGCTTTTAATGGGTGTGCAGCCTTATTTATTCTTATTATTTCCGCATTAAAACGGGATTTACATATATGAGCAGGCAGATTCTGCACTATTAATAATATGAGAAATGTGGTAAAACCACTTAAGGGGAAAACAATGAATCAATTCGTACCAAAGCTTTTTGATGTTATGAAAGGCTATTCTAAGAAGCAGTTTGTTAATGATGTTATTGCAGGTATTATCGTTGCAATCATAGCGTTACCATTATCTATCGCACTTGCGCTTGCATCAGGAGTAGGTCCTGAGCAGGGTATCTACACAGCTATATTTGCTGGTTTTGTTATTTCATTCCTTGGCGGAAGCAGGGTTCAGATTGCCGGACCAACAGCCGCATTTGCAACTATTGTTGCAGGAATTGTGGCACAGAACGGAATGGATGGCCTTATTGTTGCAACAATTATGGCTGGTATAATTCTTATTATCATGGGATTTCTTAAATTTGGTAATCTTATCAGATTTATTCCTTATACAATTACAACTGGATTTACATTTGGTATAGCAGTTACTATTCTTGTAGGACAGATTAAGGATTTCTTAGGTCTTGATACTTCTGCGTATACAGGACCAACTATTGAGACACTTGATAAGTTAAATGCAGTGTTTAAATGTATTAACACATTTAACTGGCAGGCTCTTGTTGTAGGTTGTGTTTCACTTGCAATTCTTATAATATGGCCTAGATTCAAGAAGTTAGAGAAGATTCCAGCATCTTTAATTGCTGTTATAGTTTCTGTAATTATGGTTAAACTTGGAATGCAGGCTAAGACTATCGGAGATTTATATACAATTTCAAGCAAGCTGCCGGGTATCAGCATACCACATGTTAATATAATAATGGTTAAGAATCTTTTGCCGGATGCATTTACAATTGCGGTACTGGCAGGTATTGAGTCACTTTTATCATGCGTTGTTTCTGACGGTATGATTGGAAGCAGACATAAGCCTAATATGGAACTCGTTGCGCAGGGTGCAGGTAACCTTGTATCTGCTTTATTCGGTGGGATTCCGGCAACAGGTGCTATTGCGAGAACAGCAGCTAATGTTAAGAATGGTGGACGTACACCAATTGCTGGTATGGTGCATTCTGTAACACTTCTTCTTATCCTTGTTGTGCTTATGCCATATGCAGCATGGATTCCAATGCCGGCAATTGCAGCGATTCTTTTCATGGTAGCTTATAACATGAGTGGCTGGAGAGAAATGATTTCTCTGTGCAAGACTTCACCTAAGAGCGATATTCTAGTTCTTCTTACAACAGCAGTACTTACTATTGTATTTGACCTTGTTGTTGCTATTGAAGTTGGTGTTGTGCTTACAGCACTTCTTTTTCTTAAGAGAATGGCTGATGTTACAGAGGTTAAGAGCTGGAAATATATTGGTGATAATATAGATGAGAATAATGATCCTGACAGTATTAATCTTAAGCAGGTTCCTAAGGATACGCTTGTATATGAGATTAATGGACCAATGTTTTTTGCAGCTGCGGACAAGTTTCTTGATATCCAGACAGTATCAGGTTCTAAGGCAGTTATTGTAAGAATGAGAGGTGTTCCTGCAATGGATGTTACTGCTCTCAGATCTTTAAGAAATATTCATGCGGTATGTAAAAGACATGGCGCTGTTATGATTCTTTCACATGTTAATGAACAGCCTATGTCAGTTATGGAGCATGCTGGTTTTGCAGATGAGATTGGAAGAGATAATTTCTGTGCCAACATTGATGCAGCTCTTGAGCATGCTAAAAATATTGTAGAAGGGTAATGTTAAATGAAGGAAGATACACTTTCCTATATAAGAAATAATAAAGAGATTACATTTGAACAGAAGATAAGACTTGTAATTATGCTGAGTCTGCCTACGATTCTGGCACAGGTGTCATCAATTATAATGCAGTATATTGATGCGTCTATGGTTGGAAGACTGGGGGCAGGCTGTTCGGCTTCAATAGGTCTTGTATCGACAACGACATGGCTGCTTGGAAGCCTTGCTTCTGCACCATCACTTGGATTTTCAATTCAGGTGGCACAGCTTGTTGGGGCAAAGAAGTTTAACAGGGCAAGAAGAGTGTTCTTACAGTCATTTGGGATAGTTCTTCTTATATCAATTATTATTGGTGCTGCCGGAGCCATGATAAGCTGGGGACTTCCAGCATGGCTTGGTGGAGAAGAGTCGATACACAAGGACGCGGCAATGTATTTTCTTATAACATCATTGTCTATGCCGGCATTAGGATTTAACCGTCTCGGTACGAGAATGTTACAGAGCTGCGGCAATACGAAAACACCGGGAATTCTTAATTCCATGAATTGTTTACTTGATATTATATTCAATTTTATATTCATATTCAGTTGGCATGGTTTTGGCTTTGGTCTTGGAGTTATGGGTGCAGCACTTGGAACAACGGCGGCTGAGATTGTCACCACAATTATTATGTTTTATGTATTAATGTTCAGAACACCGATGCTTTCTAAGGGTTACGGAACAGATTCTGATGAGAAGGCAGGTCTTGCGACAATAAAGAAGTCATTTGTTTTATCTCTTCCTGTTACATTTGAAAATGTAGTTATGTTCGGAGCTATGATTACGATAACAAGAATTGTTGCACCATTAGGAGTTGTGGCTGTGGCTGCCAATGCATTTGCAATAACTGCTGAAAGCCTGTGCTATATGCCAGCTTACGGAATTGAGGAGGCTGCAACAGCACTTGTTGGACAGAGTATCGGTGCAGGCAGAGGAAAGCTTGCGTTGTCTTTTGGAAGAATTTCAGTTGCTTTCGGAATGGGAATAATGGCGTTCACCGGACTTCTGATGTTTATATTTGCACCATTTATGATTGGAATTCTTACACCTGACCCAGTAGTAAGAGAGCTTGGCGTAACTATACTTAGAATTGAGGCATTTGCAGAGCCACTGTATGGCGCGTCAATTGTAGTAACAGGTGTACTTCGTGGAGCAGGAGATACTCTTGTTTCAAGCCTTATGAATTTCTTCAGTCTCTGGGCTGTTCGGGTTGTTCTTTCATTCCTTCTTGTTGGAAGTTACGGACTTGTTGGTGTGTGGATAGCGATGGCGGCAGAGCTTTGCTTCAGGGGTGCCATATTCCTTGTACGCATGGAGCGGAAGAAGTGGCTGAAGAAGGTGTGAAAAGAGAGTTGTGAGTTTACTATTGAAATATAAAATTATGAAAAAATCATAAAACTGTTGCTAAATAAATATTTATTGCATATAATATAAATAGGAACAGAGATGTCCCCTTCATCATATATGATGAGTCCTGTGACGGTTACGACAGGACGGTAAAATAAAAATTGACCGAGCGATGAGTCCTGTGACGGTTCTGACAGGACGGTAAAATAAAAACTGACCGAATGATGAAACTATTGATGACGAGAGGCTTTTGTAAGTCTCTCGTCTTTTCTACACAGGGGGATTTTATTTGAATTTACCACAAAATGATTATCAAATCTTAAAATTGACTGATGTCTTTTACAAGGATTATCCTAATCCACCATATAAGGAAATATTAAAGAAAAGACAAAGAGCATATAACTGTCTTTTATTCCAGTCTCATTATGATTATTTTATTTGTATTCCATATCGAAGCGAAATAAGCCATAAATATTCATTCCATTTTTCTAAAACAAAAAGGTCACAGCAACACAAATCCGGGCTGGATTATAGTAAAATTGTGATTATTTCAAAAAATGAGTATATAGATTCAGTCAATGCTATTATTGATAAGGATGAGTTTAATGAAACAATTATCAACTTGGACCGTATAAAAAGAGAAGCATTGCAATTTGTTGAAGAATATGTTACGCATATGAATGGAGTCTGTAAATTGCATGAGCGTGAATTTACAAGAAGATATGCATATTCTCCTTTGAAATATTTCCATAGCGAACTGGGGATTTCCATATAATTACACAATTCTTTCTATTATGTATTTGATTTCCTCTTTCAGAATTGGGTATAGCATTTTTGCTTTAGTATAAGCCCATTCGAAAAAAATGTTATAATACGGCTCTAAGATATTGCAGATAATAGTTAATATAATATTCAATGCAAATTCAGGAAGAGGCAGGACGCTTATAGTTTGTTTTAAAACAAATTTGATAAGTCGCCAAATAAGTGATTTTATTATTTTTTTCATAGTATATATCCACTCCTTTAAGAATAATCTATATATTCGAATAGTGGATAAGGACTTATGAAAAACTATCTAATTATTTGATAACAAAAAAATTTTATATAATTTTAATAAAATTAGAAAATAAAAAAGCCTGCACAAAAAAGCAGGCTTTAAAAATTCATCAAAGTATTTAATTATACATAAAAAGCTTAGAATTTTAATTAACCAAGATACTTAGCAAGTACATCAACCTTGTCAAGCTTCTCCCAAGGAAGGTTAAGGTCTGTACGTCCAAAGTGACCATAAGCAGCTGTCTGCTTATAGATAGGTCTTCTTAAGTCAAGCATCTTAATGATTCCGTTAGGTCTTAAATCAAAGTTCTCACGGATGATTTCAACGATTTTTTCTTCATCAAGCTTTCCTGTGCCAAATGTATCAACCATGATAGATGTTGGTCTTGCAACACCGATTGCATATGAAAGCTGAATCTCGCATCTGTCAGCAAGTCCGGCAGCGACAATATTCTTAGCAACATATCTTGCAGCGTATGCAGCAGAACGGTCAACCTTAGTGCAGTCCTTACCAGAGAAGGCACCACCGCCATGTCTTGCAGCTCCACCGTAAGTATCAACTATAATCTTACGACCTGTAAGACCTGAATCTCCGTTAGGTCCACCAATTACAAAACGGCCTGTTGGATTGATGTATATCTTAGTGTCAGCGTCAATCATAGCAGGATCAACGATTGCATCAATAACATATTTCTTAATATCCTCATGAATCTGTTCCTGAGATACTTCAGGAGCATGCTGTGATGAAACAACGATAGCATCAAGTCTTATTGGCTTTTTGTTTTCATCATATTCAACTGTTACCTGAGTCTTTCCGTCTGGTCTTAAGTAAGAAAGAGTTCCATCTTTACGAACCTTTGTAAGCTGCTTAGAAAGCTTTTGCGCAAGTGCAGAAGAGTAAGGCATGAATTCAGGAGTTTCGTTAGTTGCGTAACCAAACATCATACCCTGATCGCCGGCACCACCTTCTGAATCATCAATCTCGCCATCCTTTGCTTCAAGAGCCTTATCAACACCCATAGCAATATCAGCTGACTGCTTGTCTAATGCAACCATAACAGCACAGGTGTTACCATCAAATCCCTTATCAGAGCTGTCATAACCGATATCTGTAACTGTCTTTCTTACGATAGAAGGAATATCTATGTTAGCCTTAGTTGTAACCTCGCCCATTACCATAATAAAACCTGTGTTAGTAAGAGTTTCGCAGGCTACTCTTGAGTATGGATCCTGCTCGTAGAGAGCATCAAGTACGGCATCTGAAATCTGGTCACAGATTTTGTCAGGATGTCCTTCTGTTACTGATTCTGAAGTAAATAATCTTTTTTCCATGTTATCTCCTTTTGATTTTATCGTGAATATGTCTATCCCATACCTTATCGTGTCTATTCTTATCGTTACTCGTGCTTGTAGCAAAATGCCAGAACTGCAATGTTACCGCTGCTCGCGCTCGCAGCTCAGATGCCAGAACTACATTCTGGCATTGTCGCGGTGCTCCTCGAATCCAAACGCATATGTCCCAATTCATGCAAGCATGATTGTGTCATATACGTTAGAATTCTCATCGCTGCTCGCACAAAAAAAGGTCCCCGACAAGGGACCCGATAGACTGTATCGAAATCCTCTTATTGTTCGACTAATATCGCTCAGGTTGGCACCTTCCTCAAAAGGGGTTGCCGGGCTTCATAGATCCTATGTATCTCCACCGCTCTTAATAAGGGATATAAAATATTCAATTAATATTACCGCATAAGATACTACACAATATTTAAACATTCGTCAAGAGTAAATTGACAATTTCTATATAGAATTTTATAATTAAAATACATTTTTACAGACAAATGTATCGTGAAAACCGGGGGAATGAGTAATGACAGATAAGACGATATTCATATTTGATGCACAGGAAGGCGATAAACTCGCAGATGATGTACATACGCCAGATGGTAATATATTAGCAAAGAAAGATACCATACTTAATTATGATATAATAGCAAATATTTCAGGGCATCATATACTGGAAGTAAAGGTATACGACACCAATAATGAACTGCAGGATCTGGAAAAGGTTCTGGGAAAAACTGCTAATAAAGAGAACGTTAAGTATTTTGATAAGATAAGAGCAAGCATAAGGTTTAAGCATTTTAAAAAGACTTATGATGAGAATATTCTGGATATCAAAGGAGGACTTAACGATGTTGTTATGAATAACAGTCCCATTGATATAGATAAGCTGATAGAAGGAACTAATGAGATTCTTACTGCGAACAGAAATAGTTTACAGCTTTTTGATATGTTGCACAGTATGAGGCAGTTTGATGACCTTACATATGTTCATAGTGTAAATGTTGCTTTGATAGCTTCAATTCTTGGGCAATGGCTTAAGTTTAGTGAGAAAGATATAAGAATACTGACAATAAGTGGACTTCTTCATGACATAGGTAAGATTATGATTCCTAACGAAATTCTTACAAAACCTGGTAAGCTGACAGTTGCTGAATACAATATAATGAAGCAGCATGTTAACTTTGGATATGAGAAAGTTAAGAATCAGAACATTGATATACGAATTAAAGAGGCATGCCTGCTCCATCATGAAAAATGTGATGGAACAGGGTATCCATTTGGCTTAAAGTCGGATCAGATTCCAGCAGTAGCCAAGATTATAGCAATTGCTGATGTGTATGATGCAATGACTTCAGCAAGAGTATATAGAGGAGCATTATGTCCTTTTGAAGTAATAGATACAATGTATAAAGATGCATTTACAAAGTTTGAACCTGAATATATTCTTCCTTTCTTAAAAAATGTGGCATCATCGTATATTAATAACGATGTGAGACTTTCAGATGGAAGAATTGGAAAGGTTGTTCTTATTAATGAGAATGCACTCAGTCTGCCAATTGTCCAGTGTGAAGATGAGTTTATAGACCTATCCAAGACACGAGGACTCACAGTTTCTGCAATTTTATAAAAACTATCTGGCACATGCGTGGAGGTATTTTTCTTTAGTAGCCATACCTCCGCGGATGTGTCTTTCTTGTTTATTGACATCAAGAACCTTTCTGGCTTCTCTGGCTAGTTCAGGATTGATTTCCATAAGTCGTGCAGTTACATCTTTATGTGCAGTGCTTTTGCTTACATTAAATACTTTGGCTGTCTGTCTTACAGTGGCTTTATGCTCAATTATGTAATATGCCAGCTGGGTGGCACGTTCTTCTATATAGTCTCGCATGTCGGGACTCCGGAAGTTTCATTTATACAATCTATGCCACGGATTGGGGTTTTATGTTAGAATGTGTTATGACTATGATAAGGAATCATTTACATTATATTTTTAATTTCTCCGCAAACATAAGAAGTACGCTGATTGAAAGCAGTGCACTTGAAATCCATATTGTGTGGATTCCGAACAGCATTGAAAGGTTTCCACCGATACCTGCGCCGATTGCAAAGAATAATATTATGCCAAAATAATATCCGGCTTTCTTAAGAGATGTTTTATTGCCAGTACGCACAAATACTGAAAGTGCGTCTGTACCGCTTCTTAAGTTACCGATGCACATGGTGCTTGCATAGGAATAGCCATTGACTTTTCTAAATGCCTGTACCTGCATAGCACATGAGAACGATACGATTATTGTTGCAAACATGTCCATTGAGTGGGGCATGAAGCCAACTGCAATTAAGATAATAATTTCAATAAGTAATATTGCCTGCCGCCAGTGAAGTCTGGTAGCATTTTTATATTTGCCCTGAATCCGTTCTGTTACGAATACGCCAAGACCAAATGCTAAGAATGGCAGAAGATATTTTAATCCCTGATACCATTCACCCATCATAAAATGTGTACTCATAAGGACCACATTACCGGTCTGTGCGTTGGAGAATACTTCATTTCTTGTAAAATATGTATATGCATCCTGAAGTCCACCGGACATGGCAAGGAATACGCAGTTTATGAAGGCTTCGGACATCTGTATATCCGGAAGCTTCTTAGCGAGGGCATTGTGAAGCTTTGATGCCATAAATAACCTCCTTGTGTTTTATAACTTTGGTTGTTATAGCACAAGGAGGTTTTGTTGTAAAGGGTATATAAATATTAGATATGTTGCGAATTACTTTCCAAGTGCTGTTTTCTGAGGCACTTCTGTTTCTTTTTCGTAGCATGCAAATGCGCTGTCAACAAGCTCTTTATCTGGCTTCGGTGTAAACAGGCTGACTACAGGAACGATAATCATTCCGGCAAACATTGCAAATGCACCGCAGTTGATAGGTGACTGGAGCCATGTTGGGAAGCCTGCTCTGAAGAAGATGTTGGCAAGCATAAGTACTGAGCTGAATAAAAAGCATGCCCAGCATGATGCTTTGGAAACCTTCTTAGAGTAAAGCGAGAACATAAATGGTGCAAGGAATGAACCTGCAAGTGCACCCCAAGATATTCCCATAAGCTGTGCAATAAATGTTACTGAACTCTTGTACTGGATAAGTGCAAGTATTGCAGATATCGCAATGAATACAACAACAAGAATTCTTATGTATAATACCTGTTTCTTTTCACTCATGTTCTTGATAAAGTTATCTTTTAAGAAGTCAATAGTAAGTGTTGAGCTTGAAGCTATTACAAGTGATGAAAGTGTAGACATTGAAGCTGACAACACGAGAATTACAACTAATGCAATAAGCGCAGGACTTAAATTAGAAAGCATTGTTGGAATTATTGAGTCGAAGCCGTTAGCCTTGACATCTATCTGGTCAGAGAATAATCTTCCGAAACCTCCGAGAAAATAGCATCCGCCTGAAACTATAAGCGCAAATATTGTTGATATTACAGTACCCTTCTGGATAGAAGCTTCATTATCAATTGCATAGAATTTCTGAACCATCTGAGGAAGTCCCCATGTTCCAAGTGATGTAAGGATTACAACGCATAAAAGGTTGAATGGGTCAGGTCCAAAAAATGAAGCAAATATACCGGGAGTATCGCTTACTGCCGGGTCAGACACATTTGCAAGACCCTGCAGTGCTGACATGAAGCCGCCTTTAGAGTGGATTACGGCAGCAATAACAGCAACGATACCGAATAACATGATAATTCCCTGAATGAAATCATTGATTGCAGTAGCCATGTAACCGCCGGCAATTACATAGATGGCAGTAAGTGTTGCCATGATTATGATACAGACGCTGTAATCAATGTTGAAAGCCATACCGAAAAGTCTTGAAAGTCCATTGTAAAGTGAAGCTGTGTATGGAATCAGAAAAATGAATATTATAACAGAAGCACCGATTTTTAATGGATTGCTTCCGAATCTTTTTCCAAAATACTGTGGCATGGTTGCTGAATCAAGGTGCTGACTCATAATTCTTGTTCTTCTGCCAAGTATGACCCATGCAAGAAGTGAACCTATAATTGCGTTGCCGATACCAGCCCAGGTTGCGGCAATGCCGTATTTCCAGCCAAACTGGCCTGCGTATCCAACGAATACAACAGCTGAGAAATAAGATGTTCCATATGCAAATGCGGTGAGCCACGGACCAACGCTTCTTCCACCGAGAACGAAACCATTAACATCAGTTGCATGCTTGCGGCAGTATAAGCCAATGCCTATCAGCACCGCAAAGTAGATAATAAGAATAACTAGTTTTAACATAAAAACCCCCATATTAAATGTATTATAGATTACTTCACAGGTTTAAAGTGTAACACTTTAAACCGATAAAGTAAACATAAATGAATTGTAGCATATTGGGGAGGGATTAGCAAGGAGAAAATGAGTTAATATATATGAGTATATATGAATAATATGGATATACCTACTATTATGCCTATAATATGTCATTGAGTAGGTTTGCTTGAGAGAATTATAACCTGATGCGGAGGGAGCAAACCTACGAAACAGCTGTGAATAGCTTTTTGAGTAGGTCTTTTTCCTGGATTTTTCTGAATTAGAGGCTCTTAAAGATGAAATCTTCCGTGAAAATGCCTACTAAATTATGATTATGTATATAGTTAGTGGGTTTTGAAAGACAATTTAATAAAATAAGATGTTTAATTGACATACTAAAGTAATGGTGGATAATGATTTGGTAGGTTTATTAGGAATTTATGCTATGCGGGATATAGGGAGATATATGAAAACAGCCACCAGAAAAATGATATGCCCCCTGTCAAGTAGACAGGGGGCATATCAAAATCCAGTGACTGTTTTAAGAAAATAAGGAGAGTAAATGTGAAGTATCTTATCGTCTGCCACCGCCAAAGCCGCCAGTGCCAGAAGCTCCCATTGTTCCAGATTCCTGAGTCCAGTCTGCAATAGAGTCTGAACCCCGGTAGAGTGTGTAGCTTGTGCCGGTTACAAGGGTGTCAGAGCATATCCAGCCGTTGATAAATGAACCATCAACAGTGAAGCTTATAACTTCGTCGTCAGAAGAATTTTTAAGTGAATAGCTTCCAGAACTGAATGATACGGAACTTAATACATAAGCATTAGCAGAGTTTATAGGTGTTTCGCATACACCACCGAGGGCAACGCATGTTCCACCAGTTATCGTTACGGTACCATCTACATCAATTGATCCTGATACATTTCCAGATGAACTGCCGCCTTTAACTAATACAAATCCACCGGTCTGTACGTAATTTCCATTAGAATCAATACCATCAGTATCACCAGACGCAGTTGTGACATCTATATATCCGGCTGTTACATTGACAATTGGAGAAGTCTTTCCATCACCTGTGCAAGCATTGATGCCATCATCAGTAGCATATACATATATTTTGCCGCCATTTAAGTTGATAGTCATGGCCTCAAGTCCTTCGTATGAAGTTACTATATTAATATAACCATCATTGACATCAAGTTGTTTGTCAGCGTGCATGCCGTCATCACCAGAAGAAATTGTAATTGAACCACCATTGATAACAATAGTTCCTTTTCCGTCCTCACCGGTTTCAAGTACACCTGAGTCAGAGTTGGCATGGATACCATCATCTGTTGAACTTATGTTAATTGTAAAGCCTGAAATATTTATTTCACTTTCAGCTTTAATACCTTTAGTTGAGTAGGACTGTCCAGAAGAATTACCGGATTCATTAAAGTCACCAGGCATTCCTGGACGGTTGCCGCCGGCCTTATTACCACCGGAACCGCCGTTCATATCAGGAGCATTACCACCGTTCTGACCATCCATGCCACCCATGTTGCCGCCACCAAAGCCGCCAGGTGCGTTGGCGATAGTGTCAGAAGCTGCCACATAAGAAACAGTATTGACAGAAGCAGTCTTGTTAGCAGAACTGTCACGACTGGTAGATGTACCTGAAGAACTGCCTGATGAAGTAACTTCTTCACTATATTCAGAGTAAGTATCTGTATAGATGTTTAAGTTACCGTCACCTGATATATCTACCCCGTAGGCTGCGTCTATACCATCACAGGCTGCATATACATCAATGTTACCGCCAGTGATTGTAACGATTCCCTTCTGGTTGCCCTTGTTAGAAATACTGCTGTTAGAAGTCTTGATGCCATCGCCTTTAGCGGAGATTGCAATTATATTTCCAGATTCAATATCAACGGCATCGTTGCCTTTGACTGCGTTGTTCACAGCAGTAACTTTAACAATCACATTTTTAATAGAAAGGTCATCCTTGCTCTGGATACCATTATTGTAATTACCTGTTACAACTAAGGCTCCTTTGCCGACGAGTTTTAAATCGCATGTTGCATAGATTGCTGCGTTGCCAGCGTCATCAGAAGAATCTTCTGTAGCTTCGGTACGATTGTCAATTACTTCGTTAAATGAGTTCTCTTCTGATTTAATCTTGACTTCGGAAGCATTTTTAACGTATATAGGTGAACCACTTGAGCATGTGATAGATGTTCCGTTCAATACGATAGTAACCTCGTCCTCATCACCTGCGTCAACGATAAGCTGTCCTTCTGATAAAAGTCCTGTTACTGTATATTCACCAGCCTTTGTGATTGTGTATACAGAACCTGACTGTGTAACTCCGTCTGATGTATCAGATGTCACAGTGAAATCACCTGTAATGGAGACTCTGTAATTCTCAGCATCATCTGCGTGTGTTACATCTGTGTCTTTTTTAGTAATGCCTGAAGTGATGGTAGTCTCATCGCCTGATGCAGTAGTAGTTGAAGTTGAATTCCTGGCACAGCCAGCAGTCATAAGACACATAGTAAGAATAACTGCGGCTACGCAATTTCTTTTGATTTTATATAATTTAATCATAGTCATCTCTCCATTTCTTTAGTGTATGTTAATTGATTGTCTATAGTTTATTGGAGAAATTTGACTAAAATATGATATGAGTACGAATATTCTGTGTCCTGATTAATCATGTGGAATATCGTTAAATCTGCCGTCAAGCTCTTCGGTTTTTACCACATTTATAAATGCGTGCTTGTCAATTGAGCGAATCAATGTGATAAGCTCACGTTTCGCTTCGGAGTTGATTACTGAGTATATGAGCGTGCGCTCTTTTTCCTCGTAGCAGCCGATTCCCTTGAAAAGCGTGGCGTCGTGGTTGGTTGTATTCTTTATGGCGTGATAGATTTCTTCGGATTTGTCAGAAATGATGAATAATGTCATCTTCTGGTAGCGTTTGTACATGAACTGGATTACCTGAGTGCTACAGAACTGGTATATTATTGAGTAGAGCGCGATTGACCAGCCAAACAGTCCGCCTGCGATGAGCAGAATCACAACATTACCAAGAAGAATATAGTTCCATGCGTCTATTCCTTTAATATGAGAAAAATAAATGCTTATGAAATCAGTTCCACCTGTGGTAGTGCCGACATTGAGGCACAGGCTTATTGCAAATCCGTTGATAATTCCGCCAAATACGCTTATAAGCAGTATATCTTCTGTAAAAATGTATGGAGGAAGAACATCAACAAGCACACTGGAAAGTATAATTACAACGATTGAGTAGATGGTAAATTTCTTACCAATGTAGCGGTATGCAATGTAGGCGGGGAAAATGTTAAGTGCCACATTGAATATTGTAAATGGGATGCTGATATGAAAAAAACGCAGTCCGATTGCCTGAAATAACAGGGAGACTCCTGAAAAGCCTCCTGGCAGCAGATCTGCGACTTTGGCAAAGCATCTTAAATTCCATGCGTACAGCACGGAAGCAATTATAACTATAATAAATCTGAATACCTGATAAAACTTAGGATATTTAACTTCTAAAGATTTGAACATATATTAGCCTCCATATTTTGTGTTAAATATAATAAGCAATTAATAATTATTTGTGCGAGTTGTCGTAGGCAGCCTGAATATCGGCGGGGAGCT
>ULOC01052118.1_pt1 | contig 16787 bp, 15 predicted proteins | sample 1952181 | NCBI WGS metagenome assembly ULOC01 (sample SAMEA4835592, study PRJEB28245) | human gut metagenome | biome: gut microbiome; material: fecal sample | place: Denmark | collected 2008
GGAAACGCTCAAGAATTAATTCGTAATAATGTTGTTCCATTTAAAGAAGTTATAGGATGTCGTGATGATATCATGGTATATTTAATGTACAATGGAATGGAACCAAAAAAAGCATTTAAAATTATGGAATTTGTTCGTAAAGGAAAAGCAAGTAAGCAACCTGATCAATGGTTAGAATATAAAAAAGAAATGGAAGAAGCAGGTATAGAACCATGGTTTATTGATTCTTGTGGTAAAATTAAGTACATGTTCCCAAAAGCCCATGCAGCAGCTTATGTAATTAGCGCTTTTCGTGTTGCATACTTTAAAGTTCATCATCCACTTTGGTATTATTGTTCTTATTTTTCTGTTCGTGTAGATGATTTTGATATTGAAACAATGATCAAAGGATATGATGCGATTAAAAATAAAATTGCAGAATTAGAAGCTAAAGGAAAAGAAGCAACGAATAAAGAAATGAATATTATTGATTCTTTAAAAATTGCATTAGAGGCAACTGCAAGAGGAATTAAGTTTGCTCCATTATCCGTAACAGAGAGTCAATCTAAAAACTTTGCAATCAAAGATGACCATACACTGATTCCACCGTTTAGAACCATTGATGGATTAGGACTTACTGTAGCAGAAAAAATTGTAGAAGAAAGAGAAAAAAATCCTTTCTTAAGCATTGAAGATTTACAAAAAAGAGGGAAAGTTTCTGGAACTTTAATTGAAAAGATGCGCATGATGCATATGTTAGATAACATGGATGAGTCCAGCCAATTAAGCTTATTTTAAGATGTGAAAATATGGAAAAAATAATCGAAGTAGATGGTGCTAAATACGATTTTAATACCTATCCAATTTATGATGCACCTATGGATCCACAATTATTTATATTACCAAGTAATGATGAAACGATGGAAGATATTTATATTGTAAGAGATACATATGATAAAAATAGTAAAGTGGTAAGTCATACCATGTTTGCCAAACAATTAGTGAATAGTGTCTTCTTTTTTCAACAGGAAAAGAAAGAACGTATAGAAAAAGGTTATGGTAGTTGTTGGCAAGAAGAAAAAGAACATTATTCGTTAGGACAAGAAATGGAATATTTGATTCAAGAAAAAGGGTGCATTCCATTTTCTGCTCCAGATTTATCTTGGAAAAAAGATATGATTATTCCAGATGCTTTCTTTCCAACTAATAAAAATTTATTAACAAGAAGACAAATTATTAATTTATTTACGATGCTTGATTGTAATCCCAAAGTAAAAATTTCTAACTCCATGGAAGAAGAATTAAATCAAATATTAAAAAACATGAAAAGCAAATAGACACCATAGAAATGGTGTCTATTTTTTATAATTCTGGATTTTCGATGTTACTGATTTTATTATTAGAACTATTTAAAATCACATATAATACTAAAATAGCAGCTAGTACGTTTAAAATAGAAGCGTCATATTGCAAGGATAGTAAAGAAGTATTCTCATTGTTATCTTCGGCATTTTTTAAAGTAATTTGATTTACATAAAGAAAAGTAAGTGTTAATATTAAAATTCCAACATGGTTAAAAATATTTAAGTAATTCGCTTCCTTTGTATTCATGATGGTTTTTTGATTGGTAATCATTTTTTTTCGATATTCTGCTAGCATAATAGCTACAATACTTGCAATAATATAACCAAAAGAAGCATATTCTTGCAAAGTTAATAAACTTACTAAATTAATATTACTACTATTTTTCATTTTGCTTTATTTGTTTTATTTTTTCTAATTCACTCACTGTAACAAATTGATAATCTTTACTTTTTAATTCCTTTAATAATTTTTCCAAAAGGAGGACGGTATTTTCTTTTGTATCATGCATTAAAATAATACTACCATCTTTTGTATTTTTTATTGTTTGTTTTAAAATTTTAGATATATTATGAGTTTCCCAATCTCTGGTATCTACATCCCACATGACAATTTGCAATTTTGAACGTTGTCTTAATGTTTGATTGCAAGCTCCATAAGTTGGTCTCATTAATCTTGGAGTAAAACCAGTGATTTTTTTTATAATTTGTTGTGTCATGTTGATTTGGCTTAAAAACTCTTCTTCATTTAATTTTGTTAACCATTTATGATTGTAAGAATGATTTCCAATTTCGTTTCCTTCTTTTACCATTCTTCTCATAGTATCAGAATAAATTTCTACTTTATTTCCAATTACAAAAAAAGTGGCACTTGCATCGTATTTTTTTAAAATATCTAATAATTTATTTGTATAACGACTGGGACCATCATCAAATGTGATAGCTATGCTTTTTTTATATGGATCTATGATTTTGGTAGTAGTTTCTATTTCCTTCCACTCTTTATTTGTTTTACCTTCAGAAATATCAATAGTTAAACCAATTTGCTCTACGGGAATTGATATTTTTATAATCTCAAAATAACCAGCTGCAATTTCATATGGCTCAAAATAAAACCAAAAATTTTCTTCATCAAATGTAAAATGAATATGAGAAAAATCTGACAAATTTTCTTTTACTTGATCTATTAATAAACAGTCTGGATAATGTTTTTGTAATTGTTTTAAAATAACTTTTTTTAATTTGTTTTGTTCTGATTTTGCTACAATATCGTTTAATGCTAAGAAAGAATTTTTATTTTTATCATATACAAAAGTGTCAACATCATTTCTAGCAGTAGATAGTAAATTAGAATTAGAAAAACTTTGAAGTGTAATATTTATATATCTATTTTCAATTTCATGATAAGTATAGTCCATATTGAATTCTGCATTTTTAGAAATGGATACAAATTCTTTTTGTTGTTCTAAAAAATCTTCATATCTTTTTTGTACAGTATTTTTAATCTCTTGATCTAATTTAGAAATTTTTGTAATTGGATAATTGATAGCCACACATGTTTTATTATTTTTTTCAATAATCGTTTTTATATCTTTTTCTTTTTTTGTACATCCAGTTACTAATATGAAACACATGAATATGAAAAAGCATTTTCTCATCAAACCAACTCCTAATAAACTATATTCTAAAATAGGTAAAATCAATACAAAAAGATACATACTTTGCATATAAAATATTGAGGAAGTGAAATATGGAAAATATATTACCAGATAGTTTTGTAAACTGTTTAATGATTAGTTTGGTGTTATCAGTGATTGTTATGGCATTATTACAAAAATTTAAAAAACTTTCCTGTGTAAAGCATTGTGTTCATATATGGATATTAAATTTAATATTTTCATTTTTAATAGGTATTCCTTTTTCTTTATGGTTTTATCATTCTAATATAAAAAATAGTTTATGGATTAGTTTATTTTGTTTTATTGGAGCCCCAACTATTTATGAAGCTTTAAAAAAACAAAATTTATTACAGTATCATCCTGAATCTTTGAAAGATGATGTTGTAGAAGTGCCTATTGAAAATGAAATTAAGATACCAGAAAATGATAAAAAAGAGTAAAAATAAAAAAGCGAACAAAAATCAGAACAATAGTGTATAAATGGCACAAATTGTATTCTGAAAAAAATCGAAAAAACATGTATTTTAAAAAATGAAAAAAACAAATCATTTAAAAAATGAAAAAAAGTAAAAGTGTAAAAAATACATAAAACGTTGAAAATAAAAGAAAAAACCAAAAACGCAAGAAAATTAAAAAACTAAAAAAGTAAAGAAATGAAAATTTACATTTTTTTGTAAATCAATTTTTTGTTGAAAAATAACGCTTTTTAAAGGAAACAAAAAAAAGTTTAAATTTTGTTCGCTTTTTGCTTGATTTTTTAAAAATTGATGGTTATAATGGCAGTAGTTAAGGTAGGAGGAAGAGTATGACAGGAATTATGGAAGATACTGTATTAGAATTACAAGTTGTTAAAAGAAATGGAAAAAAAGTTGATTTTGATGGTACTAAAATTGCCATTGCAATAAAAAAGGGATTTGATAGTTTAATCCCATCTGAAGAAAATGCAACATTACAAGATGTTGGATATAGTGAAAAAGATGTAAATAAAGTATATCATGCAGTGATGGAACGTATTAAAAAAGAATATGGTAAAGAAGAAAAAATTAAGATTGAAACAATTCAAGATATGATTGAAGAGGAATTAAAGAAAAAACATTACCAAGATGTTTATGAATCATTTAAAGCATATCGTGAACAGAGAAACCAATCACGTGAATTATTTTCTGATAATAAAAGATTACATAAATTTTTAAAAACAATTGAAGATTTAGGATTAAAATCAGCTCACGAAGAAAATGCAAAAAGAGAAAATGCAAATGTTGATGGTGATACAGCGATGGGAACAATGCTTCAATATGGAGCTACAATTTCTAAAGAATTTACGAAAGCATATTTAATGAAACGTAAATTTGCTGATGCACATGATTCTGGTGCAATTCATATTCATGATATGGACTTTATGGCAATGGGTACTACTACATGTTGTCAAATTGATTTAAATAAATTATTTAAAGGTGGTTTTTCAACAGGACATGGTCATTTAAGAGAACCAAATGATATTATGTCTTATGCTGCATTAGCTGCGATTGCTATTCAAGCTAATCAAAATGATCAACATGGAGGACAAGCAATTCCAGCATTTGATTATTATTTAGCACCAGGTGTATTAAAGACATTTAAAAAACAATTTAAACAAATTATTAATGATTATTTAGATTTAGAAGAATTAAAACCATTAATTAACATGGAGAGAATTGCAAAAGATATTAATAAGTTAAATTCAATAGAAGTAGATATGGAAGAATTTGATGTATATTCTAAAGGAAGTGAAAAAGTTCATAATATACTTTGTTTAGGATATCAAAAAGCTTTGCAAAAAACAGATCGTATTACTTATCAAGCAATGGAAGCATTTATTCATAATTTAAATACAATGCATTCAAGAGCAGGAGCTCAAGTACCTTTTTCTAGTATTAACTTTGGAACTGATACTTCTCAAGAAGGACGTATGGTTATGAAAAATTATCTATTAGCTCTTGATGCAGGATTAGGACATGGTGAAACTCCAATATTCCCAATTTCTATTTTTAAAGTAAAAGAAGGAATTAATTATAATCCAGGAGAACCAAATTATGATTTATTCCATTTGTCTTGTGAAGTATCTGCAAAAAGATTATTTCCTAACTTTTCATTTATTGATGCACCATTTAATTTACAATATTATAAAGAAGGAGATTATAAAACAGAAGTAGGCTATATGGGTTGCCGTACTCGTGTTATGGGAGATGTAACAGATCCTGATAATGAAGTAACACCAGGACGTGGTAATTTATCTTTTACTTCAATTAATCTTCCAAGAATTGGTATTAAACATGGTATTGTTACAAATGATAAAACAGATATGGAAGGATTCTATGAAGAACTTGGAGATTATATGGAACTTGTAAAAGATCAGTTATTAGAACGTTTTGAAATTCAATGTAAAAAACATGTTTATAATTTTCCATTTTTACTTGGACAAGGAGTATGGACAGATGGTGAAAAATTAAAACCACAAGATCGTATTCGTAAATTATTAAAACATGGTACTTTGACATTTGGATTTATTGGTCTTGCTGAATGTTTAAAAGCATTAATTGGTAAACATCATGGTGAAAGTGAAGAAGCTCAAAAATTAGGACTTGAAATTATCGGATTTATGCGTAAAAAAGCAGATGAATATTCTGAAAAATATAATTTAAATTTCTCTGTAATTGCTACTCCTGCAGAAGGATTATCAGGAAGATTTGTAAATATTGATAAAGCAATTTATGGAAAAATAAAAGGTGTAACAGACAGAGAATATTACACAAATTCATTCCACATTCCAGTATATTTTAATATTTCTGCAGCGAAAAAAATCGAATTAGAAGCACCATATCATGCTCTTACAAATGGTGGTCATATTACATATATTGAATTAGATGGTGATACAACAGAAAATGTAGAAGCATTTGAAAAAGTTGTACGTTTAATGAAAGAAGCAGGTGTAGGTTATGGAGCAATTAATCACCCTGTAGATCGTGATCCAGTTTGTGGATTTAACGGAGTGATTAATGATGTTTGTCCAGGTTGTGGCAGAACAGAAGAAGATGGAGTTCATTTTGAAAGAATTCGTCGTATTACAGGATATTTAGTTGGAACGGTAGATCGCTTTAATAATGGAAAAAGAGCAGAAGAAAGAGATCGTGTAAAACACACGTTGAATGCTAGAAATGCAAAAAATTAAACTTGCTGCACCTTTACAAACAGACAGTATTGTAGATGGTCCAGGAATTCGTGCTGTTATTTGGACACAAGGATGTGGTCATCATTGTAAAGGCTGTCATAATCCAGAGACCTGGAACTTTGAAGAGGGTATAGATTGTTCTATCAATGATATAAAAAAACAATTAGATGATTTGAAAAATCATGATGGAATTACATTATCTGGAGGAGACCCTCTATTTCAACCAGAAGCTTGTTATGAAATTGCAAAACATGCAAAAAAATTAGGTTATAACGTTTGGTGTTATACTGGATTTACTTTTGAACAATTAATGGTTATGAAACATCATAATCCACATATACTAAAATTATTAGAACAATTAGATGTTTTAATTGATGGTAGATTTATATTAGAACAGAAAAGTTTAAATTTAAAATTTAAAGGTTCAAGAAATCAAAGAATTATTGATGTTCCAGCTAGTTTAAAAGAAAATAAAGCGATAATCATCGAAAAGTATAGTGAAGAAAAAGTTTGGAAACCTAAATATTATAAAGAAGAGTTCTTATATATATAGAAATTATAGATATCATCTATAATTTCTTTCTTTTTTTTTTGAAATATGCTATGATTTTATTAGTTAAGAGGTGTATTCATGAAACAAGAAGGTTATTTAGATGAAAAAGGACAACCAATTGTAAAAGAACCTGTAGATCCAGTGAAATTAGCACGAAAAGTTTCTATTATCGCATTAGTTGTATTAATTATCATCTTTATTATTGTTTTTTTATATAAAAAGAGTAAAAATGATAAATGTATATCAATTGAAAATGAATTTGCAAAGGTTGCATTTCAAATTGCTGAAGATAAAGAAAACTTACCAAAATTAAATGGTGATAAAGTAACTATTTCATCTGATGAAATTAAAGAAAGTGGTAAATTAAATCGTGAAGCTATTACAATAAAAGATGATGTATGTAAAGGAACCGTTACAATTACTAAAGTAAAAGGAAAATATGTAAAAGTAACAGATTTAACAAACTGTAATTATTGTACAACTGATAAACATTATACTGAGTATGGTGAGTGGACTGATAAAGAACCAAAAGATGGCGATTATGTTGATGTTAAGACAACTTTTAATTATTATACGTTTGAAGATTATTACACAGAATATTCTGATTGGTTAGAAGAACAAGATGTAGAAAAAACAAAAGATAGTAAGCTTGGTATTTATTTACCAAAGGATGAAGATTATTTGCCAGAAATTCCAAGTCCAGGAAAATTAATTACGATTGAACAAGATATTAAAAATACTTATTCTTATCATGATAAGCAATGGCTATTTTATAAATATCCAAATAATAATTATTCTGCTTATTCTAATGAACCGGTCCCTGGTTATGCTTATAAGGATGAATATTCTAGAATTTCATCAGAACCAACAGACTGGACTCCTAATTACCCAGATGAGAAAGAATATCGTACTATTGATGAAGCAGATGGTTATCGTTGGTATAAAGAAGTAAATGGGAAAAAAGTTTACTGGAAAAGTGGAAAATATTATCCAACTAAGCCAGGAAAAGGATATAAACAAGATACAAGTAAAGTTGTACCAGTATATTCTTATACAGATGATTTATACCGTTATTATAATGGAATCGAAAGAGATTATGGTGGTTTTGATTCAGAACCTTCTGAAAATTATCCATATCGTGATGATGAAACAATGGAATATACGACATGGAGTGCTTATGAAGATGAATCATCTTTAAATGATTCTAATCGTTCTTATCGTGAAGAAAGAATTAATGTAAATTCTAGATATCGTATTAAATATCGTATCACTTCAGTATTACATTTAGAAAATTATATGAATAAAAATGATTTTGAAAAAGCGACCGGAAAAACACTTGAAGAAATGACAAAAGCACCAAATGTAATATTAAAAACAAAATATCAATATCGTTATCGTAAAGTAAAATAATCCCTAAAAAGGGATTATTTTTTATAAATAGAAATCATCTATTTTAGTATCAATTTGTACAATTGTTTCTTTTCTTTTAATATCTTTTAGTACATCAAAAATTAATTTTGCATCTTTTTCTTTCATTAAATCAAATAATGATATAATACCAACTAATTTTTTTTGATCAGTGACAAGTAATCGTGTTACTTTTTCTTTTTTCATCTTTTCAATAGTGTCAGTAATTTTTTTATCTTTTTCTATGGAATAGACGTGTTTTGTCATGTAATCTTGTATTTTACATGATTTTTTCTCTTGATTTGATAAAGCGCGAGTAACGATATCTCGATCCGTCATGACACCTATAATTTGTTTTTTCTTATTAGCAACTGGTATAAATCCAATATCATATTGTTTCATTTTTTTTGCTACTTCATAAATACTTTCTGTTTCATAACAAACGATGGGATGTGTTGATACTTTAATATTAAAATCCATTTGAATCACCATTTTTATTATGACCTCATTCATATCTTTTATACATCAGAATAAACTAAACTAGGTGAAAATATGAATAAAAGAATGCGTCTTCGAAAAAAGTATTTAATTTTTGATAAAAACAAAAAAAGAAGTAAAAAAAGTATTTTGATGATTATAATTATTTTATTAGTTATTACTATTTTTTTATCATTTTATTTTATGAATCGTGTTTTATCACCATTTTTAAAAGAATATGCTGAAACAGAAATGAAACGAATTTCCAATTTGATTTTAAATCAATCATTAAGAAAAGAAATTCGTGATGATATGAATGTTGATAATTTATATGTAATTCATAAGGATAGTAGCGGAACAATTACTTCGGTAGATTTAAATAGTGCTGTTGTAAATCAATTATTAGGAGAAGTTACCAAAAAAGTAAGCGAAGATTTTAAATTGGTAGAACAGGGAAAAATAGATCATTTAACATATTATCAAGATATTTTTAAGGATGAATATATGAATAAAAAAGCTCTAAAAAATGGAGTTATTTTTTATATTCCTACTGGTTTAGTATTCCACAATGTATTTTTTTCAAACTTTGGACCAAAAATTCCCGTTCGCTTTCGATTGACAGGAGAAATTGGTAGTAATCTAGCAACAAAAATTACAAATTATGGAATTAATAACGCAATGTTAGAAGTAAGTATGCATATAGAAATTAATCAAATGTTGATATTGCCATTTTCTTCATCTAATATAAAGGTCGCTGGTGATTATCCATTAATTATTAAACTAATTGAGGGGACAGTACCGGATGCATATTTTTCAGGAATGAATAAAAAATCAGAGACTGTATTTAGGCCAGTTTCTTAAATCTTAGAAACGTGTTATAATAATTTTGGATGTGATAAAATGAAAACTGTAACCTTTTTAAATCAAAAATATCAATTATTAGAAAATTATAAAGATGGTTATGAATCAGAAGCAGTAGAGTATTTATTTACTGAATATTTTTTAGATTATGATTATATTATAGGAGATTGGTCTTATGGTAAACTTCGTTTAAAAGGTTTTTGTGATAAACAAAATTCTAAATATAATGAAAAAAATGACATTGATAAAAAAGAATTATATTTAAAACAATATTGTTCTTATAATTGTAGATATTTTATATTAAAAAAAGTATTAGAAAATTAGAAACTCATAGTAGTTTCTTTTTATATATGAATTGATTATGTTATAATTGAAATGGTGAATAGTATGAAGAAGATTATTTTAGTAGATGGAAATAACTTGTTATTTAGAAGTTATTATGCAACAGCGTATAATGGAAATTTCATGAAGAATTCAAAAGGATTTCCTACCAATGCTTTATTTGGTTTTCATAATATGTTAACTAAAATTATAGCAGATGAAAATCCTGAATATATGATTGTTGCTTTTGATAAAGGAAAAACATTTCGTCATGAAGAATATGCAGATTACAAGGGTGGAAGAATTGAAACACCTGATGAGTTAAAAAAACAATTTCCAATTGCCAAAGAATTAGTCACTTTAATGGGATATACATATTATGAAATTGACAATTATGAAGCAGATGATATTATTGGAACATTTGCCGCTTATTGTGATAAAGATGATGAAGTTGTTGGCACAATTGTATCTAGTGATAAAGATTTATTACAGTTGATTAGTGAAGATGTTGATATGAAATTATTAAAACAAAAAGATTATATTCGTTATAATCGTGAAACTTTTTTTGAAGATTATGGAATTTTACCAGAATATGTTGTAGATTTAAAAGCACTACAAGGTGATCCTTCTGATAATATTCCTGGTGTAAAAGGAATTGGTGAGAAAACAGCATTAAAACTGTTACGTCAATATAAAACTTTAGATGGTATTTATGAACATATTGATGAAATAAAAGGAAGTGTTCATGATAAATTAGTAATGGATAAAGAAAATGCGTATAAAAGTTATCATTTAGCTACAATTGTAAAAGATGTAGAAATGGATATTTCTATAGAAGATGTAAAATGTAGGGAAAGAAATCACGAAAAATTAGAAAAATTATATGAAGAATTAGAATTTTATTCTTTTTTAAAAAAAGAAAAAGAATATCAAAAGAAAGAACCTGAAAAAGTAGAAACAGTTTCTATCGTAAAAAATATCAATGATATTCATGTAAATGGAACTTGTTCAATTTATTTAGAAATTTTAGGTACTAATTATCACAATAGTGAAATACTTGGTATGGCAGTTTATGATGGTGAAAATTTACAATTTATTCCTAAGGATATTTTAATTCAAGTACCAAAGTTTTTATTAGAAAATGAAAAATATACATATGATGTTAAAAAGGTTTATGTAGCATTAAAATGGTTAGGAATTGATATTAAAAATATTACATATGATGGTATGATTGCTGCATCATTATTAGATTATAATGTAAAAGAAGATATTAGTTATTTGGCAAATAATTTTGATTATCATATACCATTTTATGAGACAATATATGGTAAAAGTAAATTAAAAGCTCCTAAATTGGAAGAAATTGCTCTTTATGCAGGACAAAAAGCAAAATTTATTTATGAAACAAAAGAAATATTAGAACAAAAATTAAAAGAAGAAGAATTGATGGAATTATATCAACAAATTGAATTTCCACTGGCATTTGTATTAGGAGATATGGAAAAGAATGGAGTTTATTTAAATCAAAACACATTAAAAGAAATGGGAGAAGAAATTAAAGAAAATGTAAGCAAATTAGAAAAAGAAATTTATCAATTAGCTGGTTGTGAATTTTTAATTACTTCACCAAAAGAGTTAGGTAATATCTTATTTGAAAAATTAGGACTTCCTCATGGTAAAAAAACGGCTAGGGGATATTCTACTGCTGCAGATGTATTAGAAAAATTAAAAGATGTACATCCAATTATTCCTAAAATATTAGAATATCGTATGATTACTAAATTATATACTACTTATATAGAAGGACTTTTAAATACAGTAAAAGAAGATGGGAAAATTCATACAATTTATACACAAAATTTAACAAGAACAGGTAGATTATCTTCAGTAGAACCTAACCTACAAAATATTCCAGCAAGAACAGAATATGGAAGACTAATACGTAAAGCATTTGTACCAAGTCAAAATTGTGTGATTGTAGGTGGGGATTATTCTCAAATTGAGCTTCGTATTTTAGCTCATATGTCTAATGTTCAAGCATTAATTGATGCTTTTAATGATGGATTAGATATTCATACGAAAACAGCTAGTGATATTTTTCATGTGGCAAAAGAAGATGTCACAAGTCATATGAGAAGAGTTGCGAAAGCAGTTAATTTTGGAATTATCTATGGAATTAGTAGTTTTGGTTTAAGTGAAAATTTAAATATTAGTGTGAAAGATGCAAAACATTTTATTGATCATTATTTAGAAACTTATCCAGGTGTCCAAGAATATATGGACAAACAAATAAAACAAGCTTATCAAGATGGATATGTAAGAACTTTATTTAATAGGAAAAGAATTATTACTGAATTACAAAATAGTAATTATATGATTCGCCATCAAGGTGAAAGAATGGCTCTTAATACACCAATTCAAGGGACGAGTGCTGATATTATAAAAAAAGCAATGGTTGATATTGATAAAGAATTGAAAAAAAGAAACTTAAAAACAAAAATGATTTTACAAGTACACGACGAATTATTATTCGATTGTAATAAAGATGAATTAGAAGAAGTAAAAAGCATTATTAAAGATAAGATGGAGCATGTACTTACGTTAAAAGTTCCATTAAAAGTTGATATTGCTTATGGTAATACTTGGTATGAAGCAAAATAAAAACATGTAAGAGTTTTTCTTACATGTTTTCTTTTGGTTTAATAACTTCTATACCACCCATATATGGTCTTAGTGCTTCAGGAATTTTAATACTTCCATCTTCTTGATAATTGTTTTCTAGGAAGGCAATTAAACCACGTGGTGTAGCAAGTACAGTATTGTTTAAGGTAGAAACTAAATAATTACCATTTTCTCCTTTGGCACGAATACTAAGACGTCTTGCTTGCGCATCTCCTAAAGTAGAACAACTTCCCACTTCAAAATATTTTTGTTGTCTTGGACTCCATGCTTCTACATCACAAGATTTTACTTTTAAATCAGCAAGGTCTCCTGAACAGCATTCTAGTGTTCTTACTGGAATATCTAGGCTTCTAAAAAATTCAACAGTATAAGACCACATTTTATTGTACCAATCCATTGCTTCTTCTGGTTTGCATAATACAACCATTTCTTGTTTTTCGAATTGGTGAACACGATATAATCCACGTTCTTCAATTCCATGAGCCCCAACTTCTTTTCTAAAACATGGAGAATATGAAGTTAAAGCAAGAGGTAATTCATTTTCTTTAATTACTTGTCCTTTAAATTTTCCAATCATAGAATGTTCACTTGTACCAATTAAAAATAAATCTTCATTTTCAATTTTATACATCATAGCATCCATTTCTGCAAAACTCATAACACCGTTTACAACATCACTACGAATCATAAATGGTGGAATACAATAAGTAAATCCTTTATTAATCATAAAATCTCTTGCATAACTAATCATTGCAGAATGAAGTCTAGCAACATCACCCATTAAATAATAAAATCCATTTCCTGAAGTACGTCCTGCACTTTCTTTATCTAGTCCATTTAGTTTATCACAAATATCAGCGTGATATGGAATTTCATAGTTAGGAACAACTGGTTCACCAAATTTTTCAATTTCTACATTTTCGGTGTCATCTTTTCCAATTGGTACAGAAGGATCAATCATTTGTGGAATAATTAGCATTTTATCTCTTATTTCTTTTGATAATGTTGCTTCTTCTTCTTCAATATTTACTAATTGTTGATTAATATCTTTTACTTGTTCTTTTAAATTATTTGCTTCATCTATTTTTTTATCGCGCATTAGCATTCCAATTTTTCCACTGATTTCATTTCTAGTACTACGAAGTTCATCTCCTTTTTGTTTTAATTCACGATTTTTTTTATCCAAGGCAACTACTTCATCAACTAGAGGTAATTTTTCATCTTGAAATTTTTTCTTAATGTTTTCTTTTACTAATTCTTGATTTTCTCTTAAAAATTTAATATCTAACATATTATCGTCTCCTATCTTTTAAATATGATATGAAAGTTCTAGAGTAACAAAAAAAGATGGTATAAAGGAGTGCATAGAGCACGGTACCATCCTTACTTTTACTTATTTTTGATAACGGTATATACCGGAAATGTTTTCATTTCACTCTAGGAGTAGATTTCATAAATTTCTCTTATTCGTTTTCATCAGCCACGAACTTTCTAAAAAGAGTTATTTATTACTTAGTTCCTGTCATTGCTTTCATAAATTCATATTAACAAAATATATATTGTTTGTCAATTTGATTATGATGAAAATAAAAACAATTCTTGTCAAAAAAGATATTATTTTATATACTAGATGAATATGAGGAAGTGATAATATGCCAGAATTACCAGAAGTAGAAACAGTAAAGCGAGGTTTGGAAAAAGAACTTGTAAATCATAAAGTTTTAAAAGCTGTTATTTATTATCCTAATATTATTTCTGCACCGATATTATCAGAATTCCAACAACAAATAAAAAACCAAACGATTCATAAAATGAACCGTTATGGGAAATGGTTAATTTTTGAATTAGATGATTATGCATTATTATCTCATCTTAGAATGGAAGGGAAGTATTTTTTTAGAACAAAAAAAGATCCTATTTCTAAGCATGAACATGTTGTATTTGAATTAGATGATGGAAGAGAATTAAGATATCATGATACAAGAAAATTTGGTAGAATGTATTTATTAAAGAAAGAAGATATTTATCATGTTCCACCTCTTTCTAAATTAGGGTTGGAACCATGGGATAATTTATTAACGGTAAAATATTTAAAAGAAAAATTAAAAAATAAAACAATTCCTATTAAAACATGTTTATTAGATCAAAGTATTATTGTTGGTATTGGTAATATTTATGCGAATGAAATATTATTTATGTGTCATATTTCTCCTTTTAAGAAATCAAATAAACTAACAGCAAAAGAGTTGGAAAAAGTGATTGAATATACTAGAAAAATATTAAAAGAGGCAATTGAAATGGGTGGTAGTACGATTCGTAGTTATCATCCCAGAGAAGGTGTTGATGGATTATTTCAACAAAGATTATTTGTTCATGGAAAAGAACATGAGAAATGTCCAAATTGTGGAACTATGATACAAAAAAAATTTATTAATGGACGTAGTAGTTATTATTGCCCATGTTGTCAAAAATAAAAGAACTTATGCTAGTTCTTTTATTTTCCATATTTTTTAAAATAATATTCTTCTAGTGTTATGCTTTTATTTTTTAATTCAAGTGCTAGTTTTCTACCAACATAACGATAATGCCATGGTTCATATTTAAAACCAGTAATATCAGTTTTATTATTTGGATATCTTAGAATAAAACCATATTTATGAGCATTTTGTTGCATCCATGTAAATTCTTTTGTTTGTTCAAATAAATTATAGTCATTATTTTCTCCCATAATATCTAGTGCAAGTCCAGTCTGATGCTCAGAGTGACCTGGTCTAGCACTACAACGATCAGTATAATTTTTTCCACTTGTTTTTATGTAGTGTTGATAAAGTTCTTTTTGATAAGAATAACTACGATAAGCAGAAACTAAAATGATTTGATATCCTTCTTTTTTGGCTTGTTCTGCCATTTTTTCATAAGCTACTTTTGCATCATGTCGTAAATATTTGTTTTCATGAGCATAGGTAATATTTACAGGTTCTAAATCAGATGGCATATATGTATGACTTAATTTATAATTTTTATTGACAAGTACATCAATTTGTTCTGGATTTTTTACCTGTTTAATATTTTTATAGAAATCAGAAAACAAATTAAAATCTTTGGTAAAGAAAATCAAAACTAAAATAAAAAGAACAGTATAAACAGCAATACGAAAATTTTTTTCATTCATAGGATTCACCATTATAATATATGCACATGAATAAAAAGAAAGACTTGTCCATAAAAAAAGTGGAAAAATTTCCACTATTTATCTAAATAATATGCATAATATTCATCGAAGGTAATATCCATATCATGAATTTCTTTTGCAACTTTTTCACCAACGTAGCGATAATGCCATGATTCATATTCATAACCTGTGATGTTTTCTTTATTTTTTGGATATCTTAATATAAATCCATATTTGTAAGCATTTTTTTGTAACCATTTAAATTCATCTGTATTTTCAAATTCATTCATGACTACATTGTTTGTTACAATATCAAGAGCAAGTCCCGTTTCATGTTCACTAGATCCAGCTCTGGCAGCTTTATTATCTGCCCATTCTTCACCATGTGCTTCTGCATATTCTTTCCATACAGCATCTTGTACTTCATAATCACGATAAGAAGAGTTGACAATAAGTAGAAGGCCTTCTTCTTTTGCATCATTCCACATAGAACGATATTTTTCATAAACCTGTTTAGATATTTCGTTTCCTTCGTATGAAAATTGATTACTAATTGGAACAATATTTTTTGGTTTAAAATCTTTTGTTAATTTATAATATTTATTTACTAACATTAAATCGCCTTTAGATGTATCAGTTTTTTCCATTTTTTCATAAAAATCTCTATCACGATTCACATTTACTAAACTAACTGCCTCTTTTACTGTTACATCAGTATTTTCCTTTAGATATTTTAGATAACGATCTAGATTTTTTTCCATATAATATTTTTGTTGCAATAGTTTTGGAATATTTGGTTCTAGTTTTTTATCTTTAATTAATTTTGATAATTTTTCTTTATCATATTTTTTTAATAAGATATCTGTTTCTTGTTCACTGTAACCAATCTTCAACAGTTTATAAGTATCACTCATACGATAACTAATTTCTTTAATTGCAAAAAATCCTCCAACTCCAATTATAATAATCAGAAGTGCAATAATAATAGGTCCTTTTTTTATTCTTCTTTTTGTTTGATACATATCATCACCCTAATAACATTATAACCAAAAAAGTAGAAATTTACAATTATGATTACTAGAAAATA
>ULOC01041147.1_pt1 | contig 16753 bp, 17 predicted proteins | sample 1952181 | NCBI WGS metagenome assembly ULOC01 (sample SAMEA4835592, study PRJEB28245) | human gut metagenome | biome: gut microbiome; material: fecal sample | place: Denmark | collected 2008
AGTCATTAAATTTTGTTCTGTTTTTGTTCCTTTTATATTCATATTCTCTCTCCTAATTTAATAAGTCACTTTCATCTTTATACTTTATGTGTAATAATTCTTGTGCTTTTTCATTACTTGGTTTTCCAATGAATTCCTTATAGATTCTTTTAATGTCAGGGTTTTCATATGATGATTTTATTTTAGCATCTTTATCACATTCATAAAGAGTTTTATATCTTTTTATTCTTACTTCATCCTGTTTTGATATTATGCTTAGTGGTTCTCCTCCTCCACCAATACATCCTCCTACACAGTTCATAACCTCTATTAAGTGATATTTTGAATTTTCCTCTTTTACTTCATCTATAATATTGGAAAGTGCTGGTAGAGATTGTACTACAAGGACATTTATTTTGATACCATTTATAATTACTGTTGCTTCTTTTGCCTTTTTTAGACCTCTTACCTCAGTAAACTCTAATAATCTTTTTGAAGGAGTTTTATTTGTAAGCATATAATACATTGTTCTAGTAATAGCTTCACATACTCCACCACTGGTGCCAAATATTATACCTGCCCCACTACCACGTCCGAATAGAGAATCAAATTCTTTATCTTGTAATTTATTAAAATCTATTCCTCGTTCTTTTAACCAAATACTATATTCACTTGCAGTTATTACAAAATCTGTAGTGTCAAGGCCACTTATAGTCCTTTCTAATTTTTTACTAGTACAAGGTGTAAGTGCTACTACAATTATATCAGATTCATCTATGCCTTTCAACTTTGAAAAGTACTTTTTTATAATTGTACTTTGTATAGAAATTGGACTTTTTGTTGTAGATAAATTATCTAATAAGAATGGAGTGAAAACTCTAGCATATTTAACCCATGATGGACAACAACTAGTAAACATTGGAAGTCGTTTATTATTTTGAATTCTATCAATTAATTCAGTTGCTTCTTCCATAACTGTTAAATCCGCTCCAAAAGTTACATCAAATACATAATCAAAACCGATTTCTTTTAATGATGAGGTTATCTTTTTTTCAACTAAAGTACCTGGTTCCATTCCAAATGACTCACCAAGACTTGTTCTTACCGCTGGTGCAGTGATACATACAACTACTTTTGAATCATCATTTATTGCTTGTTCTACTGCTTTATAATTATATTTTGTAACAAGTGCACCTACTGGACAATTTAAAATACATTGACCACATCCTATACAAATATTGTTTTTACATTTCTCTCTATCATATTTTATTCCAACTATATTTTCACATATAGTTTTGCATCTTCCACAATTAATACATCTTTTTACTATTCTTTGTATTGATGGATTATCCTCATCAACTGGAATTGATTTTGGCTTTTCTTCTTCATCTAATACAATTATTTCTTCAAAATATTCTTTATTAACTCCACATAATGGACATAAAAAATCTTCTTTTATTTCTTCATCAGTTATATATCCACATGATTTACATCTATATTTTTTCATTTTTTCTCCTACTTTAAATAACTTACAAATGTAGATAATGGGTCACTAGAGAAAATAGTTTTTCTTCTTAATTTCATCCTATCTGTTTTCGGTGTTGAATATCCATTTGTATCATATTGACCTATAAATGCTAGTCTAAATCCTGCTTGTCGCAATAATTTTATTGCTCTTTCATTAAAATCAAAGAATGGATATGCTATTGCAAAAGAACCATCTAATTTTTCCTGACTAGTTTTTAAATCCTTTAAAATTTTCTCTTCACTAGCACAAAGAAGTTCTCCTCCTTGATTACCTCCACTGCATTTATAGTTGTTATGTAGATTGTCAGTATGAGACTCATATTTCATATATTCACTTTTAGGTGGTACATCATATCTTCCAGTAATTATAAAATAAGTTGCATATACTTTATATTTTTCTACAATTTTTATCGCATTAGTTGCATATTTTCCATCATCTAATGTTATTACTATACTCTTTTTAGGAACTTGTATCTTTCCATCTAAATAAAGTTCTAGTTCATTCATTGTTAAAGTTAAGTAATTATTCTCACTTAAATACTTCATATGCTCCCTAAATTGTTCAATTGGATGACATATAACTGTATTAGTACATGTTTCGGTTTTAGTATTATAAATAGTATGGTATGTAAGTGTTCTTATGTTAGTCCGTGGCTTTTCATTTGAGTTTTTTGATTTTTTTATTTCTTTTACATTATCTTTTGTTACATATAATAATTCATTATTGTATTCAATATAATACTTATCAATATCTTTTATAATTATTTTTGCTTCTATACTTTTGTTTATTGTATATTTTACTTTTCCGTCTTTATAAAATTTTGTTGGTGAATTTGTTATTATATTTTCATTAAACGGTATATACTTTTTATAATTTGTATTACTACTCTCACTAATTTTATTTATTTTTTGTACATTTTTATAGTTTATATAATAATCCATTCCTTTTATAGAAAAGTATTCATTATCATCATTCTTTTCATTTAATTCTAATTCTACATCAGCTGATATTGTGCCAATTTCTTCATATTTATTATTATCTAATGTATAAAGCTTTGCTTCTTTATTAGTTTTAACATATTTGTTGTAAGAAGAATTTATCTCTTTTATGATGTTTTCTTGTTTTATTTTCTCGTTTTCATTTGTGTACTCATTATTAAATGAGTTTGTTAAAATATATAATCCTATTAAAAGAATTATACAAAATGCTATTGCTAAAATTGTTTTAAATATAGTTCTATCTTTCATACACTTCTCCTATTTTAATATTAACATAAAATAAAGATTAAAAAAAGATTGAAATTTAATATCCCAATCTTAATATTTCAAATGTAACGTTTTTTCTACTTCCCATTTTAAGAGCATCTTTTTCTGTTTCAAAGAGTAAATCAAATAAGAATTTCCTACCTTTACCTACTCCTCCACCTCTATCTAATACTACCGCATATATTGGCTCAGAATAATATCCAGTATTAGATAATTTTACTATTGTTCCATATGGATAAGATTTATCACCAGCAACTATTCTTATTTTTCCAAATTCTTTATCTTCATAATATATATTTCCATCACCAATATATTTACCAGATGAGGTTCTAAATGAAGTGCATCCATAACAATCTGGACCATATCCCGCAAGAGAGCCTGTTAGTTTTTCTATAACCTTTTCTTCGCTTGATGGTTTATTCTCTTGCTTTACCTCTTCTTTTGTATTGCTTTTTGTTTCTTCCTTTTTTGGCTCTTCAGTTTTTACTGGTTCTTTTATCTGTTTTTTTTCTTCTACTTTTTCCTTAGTTTTAACCTCTTCAACTGGTTCTTCTTTAGTAGTCTCTTCTTTTTCTTCAACTGACTCTTCTTCTTCACTAGAATTATCAGTCTCTTCTTCTTTTGCAAAGTAATTTGTGCTTAAATATGTTGTAAGAGCCTCACTTTTAGCAATAACGCTTTTACTTGGTGTTTTTATATAATTTGCAGAAATAACACTTATTACTATTGCAATTACTACTAAAAAATCTAATATATATATAACTTTATTATTTTTTCTCATAATCTTCCTCTATTTAATAGTATATATTAAAAGAAAAACGCTGTAAATACATTTACAGTCTTTAATAGTAAAGTTTACACTATTCAAATTTTGTTGAGGTCTTAACTTCACCAGTATTTTTATTAAATTTATAAATGTTTGTTTTATTTTGCATTTCTACTTGAAACACATATTCTTCTTTTGTTTCCGTAATAAGATTTAATGAATAGCCTTTTAAGTCATATAATTTATTTAATTCTATTATTGCATCATTTAAGCTATACTTAGCAGTGTAATCACTTTTAATTGGCTGTTTTTGATTTGATGTAAAATTAAGTATTATTCCTATCCCCAATATGATAATTGCTAATATTGCAAGTGCAATATATATCTTCTTTTTATTATTCATTTTATCACTCACCTTTTAATTCTTAACAAATGTAATTTTTGTTATGTTTTTAGTGTAGTCAATGTTTCCTAGTGCATCTGCAAAAACCACTTCTATATATAGGTTTAGCTGTTCTTTGTTAAAGTCTTTGTGAGGTAAATCATTTATTGCATTTACTGTTGTTTCTGTAAAGTTTCCTGTTGTTGTAGTTCTATAATATACTTTTCCTACTTCACTACCTCCAATGTCTTCTACAGTAAAATTCAGTTTAGCTTTTACTTCTGCGCCAAGAAATCCACCATAAAATACCACTTTGCATTCTCTATTTCCATTATTATCAAGGACTCCACACTCTACGGATTTTGTTTTTTCTTCATCTTTACTTGGCTTTGAAACTACAGCTGCTGAAGGTGGTGTATTATCCAAACGAATTGTAAGTTTTTCATCATCATTTTTATTACCGGCTTTGTTTGTTAACCCTTTAACAATGAAACTGTATGTTCCAGTAAGACCCTCTATTTTAACATTTTGACTTCCTTTGTTACTTAGATTAGTAAATTCCCCTGTTCTTTCTTCTTGATTATTTGATGTATTAATTAAGCTCCACTTAAGTTTTTGATCAGTATTAAATCCTATCTCATTGCCATTTGATCCTGATATGTATTCTATTTCTATGATTTTTGATTTTGATACTGCTTCACTATCTATATTTAAGATTACAGATGGCTTTTCACTTGTAATGTTTGATATTGTAATATCTTTTGTTTCGATATTATCAACTTTGTCAGTTGCACTAAAACTATATCTACCATTTTCGGTTATAGTACAGGTATATCTTTTAATCTTTTCTTTGTCTTCTACTATTTTACATTCTTTAGGAAATTTTGTTACTTCCTTCAAATTTTCATCGGTTATTGTAACTGTAAATTCTACTTTATTGGTTGGTGATGTATTAATATTGTTTGTTTCTATTTTCGGACTGGTTTTATCCATAACAAAACTTAACGTTTTTCCATCTCCATAAGTTATTGTGTGCATGCCATCTTTAAGATCTTGGGGTAAGTTGCAAGTGCTTTTTGCTGTTTGTATTCCAATTATTTTGCACTTTATAGTAGTAGTATCAACTTTTATCTCCTTTATATTACCAGTTATTACAAGTGGACCATCCTTAATTATTGGGGAAGTACCTTCTGTATATTCTTTTTCTCCAATATTTATTTTTGAGGTTGATGCACCATCGTTACCCAAGCAGGTATTATAATCAATACTATTATTTTTTGTAGATCTTATTCTTATACAATACAAATCACTTGCTTTTGATTTTCCAGCTTCTATATATACTTCTATGGCATCATAATCTTTTTCTATAGCAGCTTTATTTTTAAAATTAAGGTCTTTCCATATGTTCTTCTGATCAAAGTTCTCTACTAGGGTGTTTTTTACAATACATTCTGCTGCATACTGATTTGCGGCATCAATTATATTTGCTTTATATGACTCTAGTACTTCTTTTCTAGTCCTAGTAACATAACTTTGATATGATGGTACTGCTATTGCTAGTATTACACCTATTAAAACAATTACTGCTAATAATTCAGTTAATGTAAATCCTTTTTTATCTTTCATTTGCTACACCCTCTATTCTTCTTAATTATAGCATAAATAAAAACTAGTGCCAATACAAACTAGTTCTTATTTCCTATTAGTTGAAGCAAATTGTAAATTTTTATGTGTCCACTATTTATTTCATAATGGATACTTTCTATTAAGTTATTATAGATTAATTCCATATTATTTGTTGTAATACCACAATATTCATTATATAAATATTTTAGTTTTTCATAATCTTTCTTTTTATATGTTGTTTCTATATCATTAAGTAAAAAGGTTCTTATTTTTTTCTCATTTCTTGTTGTGAAGTCTTCTATAGTATTTCCTGGCTTTTCAGTATACTTTAATTTATATTTATCTAGTCTATTACAAAAGCATAATATTTCCTCTTCTTCATCTATTAATAGTTTGCTTCTAAATTTTATGTTTCCTGATTTGTCAAGTTTAATTGCTAGTGCAGATAAACCATCAGTTAATAAAATTGCGTATGGTACTTTTGTTACATTTTTTGAATTATATATTTCTGTTAAGTTATAAATTTTTGAAGGAAATGATTCGTCTAATTTTATTGTTTCTGTTGACAATTTATTAATTAGTCCTCGTTCTACCCTAATTAGTGGTATCTTTTTAACGTGTTCTAACTTGTCGGTTTTTTCCCATTCAAAGAAATCATATAATTTATCTCTACACCAATTTAGTAAAATATCATATATATATAACATTATCGTTTTCTCCCTTACAAAAAATAGTAATAGTTATTATAATAAGTCCAATTATGGCATAGATACACTCTCTTCTTTTTAAAATAAACATAATATAATCAACTACTGAATATCCCATAGTAAGTAAATTTAAATATAAGATTATATACATGAATCCAATTACTGTTAGACCAAAACCCAGTAAAAAAAGAAGTGTCCTTATCATAATTTCACCTATTAGATTTTATGTTTTTCTTACAATAATATTATGTATTTATATCTATTTTTTATTCAAAAGAAAAAGAAAATCAATTCTTTTGATTCTCTTAGTTTATACATTTAATTTATCATAGTCTTCATTATTAATTTTATCTATTTCTACTCCACTTATTACGTCAAATTTCTTAGATATTTTTTCTGTTGTTATATATACACTTTCTACATCTTTATTAACCGTTTGAATGCTTTTAGCTAATTTATCCCAACGTTCTTTATATCTTGAGAATTCTACTCCTAGTTTATTTAATTCTTCATGAATTACTGATGTATATTTATCTCTTTCTATATTTTTAATAATCATTTGAATAACCGTTAATGTTGAAATTAATGTTGTTGGAGAAGTAATCCATACTTTCTTTCTATAGGCATACTCAATTATATCTTGATGGTATGCATTTATCTCAGCAAATATTGCCTCAGCTGGTAAAAACATTATTGCTTGATCAGATGTTACTCCTTCAATTATATATTTATTACTAATTGCATCTATATGTTTTTTTACATCTGATTTAAATTGTTTTTCATAACGTTCTCTTATTTCTTGTGGAAGTTTTTTATCAACCATCATTCTATAACTTTCTAGTGGAAATTTGGAGTCTATTGCGATTGTTCCTAATGGAGCTGGTGCGAATAAAACTGAATCTGCGATTGTACCATTTGGAAGTGTATATTGAAGAGAATATATTTTGTCATTCTTTTCACCAAAAACGCTTACTAGTATATGTTTTAAATTTACTTCACCAAAGATACCTCTACTTTTTTTATCAGTAAGTATACTTTGAAGAGATACTATATCATTGGATAATCCATCTATCTTTTTTTGCGCCTCATCTATTTTACTTAGTCTTTCTAATACATTAGTAAATGTTTTATTTGTTTTTTCAAAATTCTGATCTAGTCTTTCATTTACTTTATCATTTATTAAGTTAAGTCTAGTCTCTATTTTATTATTTAATTTATCAAAATCTTCATTTAATCCCCTATTTAGTTCATTTTTAAAGTCATTTATCTCTTTATTAATATTTACCTCAAATCTACCAAGACGCTCTGTCATGTTAGCTTCATTACTATTTTTGACATTATTTTTAGAAATTAATACAATTACTAAAACGATTAATAGTACTAGTAGTCCAATTATTATGTATTCCATATTTACCTCCATAGTTTACTATATTATATCATTTATAATTTTAGATGTAAATTAAGTAAAGCTATTCAAATTTTAATTTTTTATTTACTATTTTAGATAATGCATAACTAACAATTAATAGTATTCCAATTATTATTAATGTTTTTATATTAGTGATGCTTTCTAACAAACTTTTTGATACAAATCCCCAAAAATATATAATAGATAATTTACCTATTAATATTGCTGTTACAAATTTTTTAAAATCAGTTTTAGATAAACCACACGCTATATTTATAAGAAAAGCTGGTGAAAATGGAAGTGCAATTATAAGTACTAAATTACTAAAGCTTATTTTCTTTACTGCTTTTAATGGCTTTTCTACTTTTGGATATTTTTTTATTACTTTTTCCATCTTCTTACCAACAAAGTTTTTAAAGAAAAAGTAAGAAAGTGTACATCCTAAACTCGTTGATAACCAAGATATTAAAAATCCTACTACATTGCCAAATGCCATCATATTAAAGGCAATAAATACTCCTAATGGAAGTGCTGGAATAATTGATTCTAATATAACTATAAAACAGCCAAATGGTATTCCAAATGTCTGCAGATAGGTTACTATATTATTTACGAATGAATTTATGACCTCTTGCATATTATCACCATTAATTATTATAATACACTTTACTATTATTTTAAACATAATAACTTAATAATTAGGAATAATATTAATGGTGATTCTATGAATTTAGCTTTGTTTTTATTATGTATTAAAATCTTTTTTGTTAGAATAATAGATGTATCTTTAGGTACTTTTAGAACTATAATTACAGTTAAGGGAAAGGCAATTTATGCTAGTATAATTGGATTTATTGAAGTATTTGTTTGGTTTTTAGTAGTAAGAGAAGCATTAAGTACTAATGAGAGTAGTATATGGATTGCGATATCTTATTCACTTGGATTTTCTACTGGAACATATATTGGTTCTATATTATCTAAACACTTTATTGAATCTATTTTAAGTATACAAATAATTACTACTAAATATAAGTTGGTTAATGTTATAAGAGAGAATGGATATGGAGTATCAGTTGTTAATGTTAATGGAATGAATGAAGAAGATAAATATATGTTGTTTGTAGAAATTAAAAACAAGAGTCTTAAACACTTAAGGGCTCTTGCTTACTCAGTTGATAAAGACTCCTTCTTTATTGTAACTGAAACTAAATATGTACAAAATGGATACATAAAATAAGAGGTTTTACAACCTCTTATATTCGTTATATCCCCCAATGATATTAACTACATTATATCCTTTTCTTCTTAATTTTTCACAAGCACTACTACTTGTACTACCATATTCACAATAAATATAATATCTATCCTGCATATTTAAATATAGGTTTGGATTAGTCAGTAAAAAGTTAACTGGTACATTTTTTGAGGTTGGAATATTGCCTAAATTATATTGATAATTATCTCTAATATCTATTATTTTTACACCAGGAATTAAACTTTTTAACTGTAATACAGTAATGTCATTCATTGCTATACCTCCACTTTATTATATGTAGGTTTTCATTATCAATTAATTATTTAATCTATATTGGAGGTATTTTTCAAACATTGGTAGTCCATATTCTTTATTATAATAATTAGGAAATTCATTTAAATGTGCAAGTGCTATTTTTGAGGTTTTTTCTAGATCATTATCTGTTACATTAGTTACTTTGTTAATTGTTCCATGTTCTAACTCTATATTTATACCTGTTATAAAGTCATCTTTTGTAAATTTATCAAATTTTATATTTAATTTCTTTATAATATTATTTATATCTTCTTCATTAAAAATACTTATCACCCATTTTCAATATATGAAAAAAAGGCAAATATTATTTACCTTTCTTTTCTTCTAGATATTGGTCATAAGTCATTCTTCTATCTATTATTGTTCCATCGCTTTTTATTTCAATAATTCTATTGGCAACAGTTTGTATAAATTGATGGTCATGTGAAGCAAATAATATTTCGCCTTCAAATCTCATAAGTCCATTATTAAGTGCCGTGATACTTTCTAGATCTAGGTGGTTTGTTGGTTCATCTAGTATAAGAAAGTTAGGAGCTTCAAGCATACATTTTGATAACATGCATCTTGCTTTTTCTCCACCTGATAATACTGGTACTCTTTTAAAAACATCGTCTCCTGAGAATAACATTCTACCTAGGAATCCTCTTAGTACTGTTTCATCATCTATATTATAATAGTGACCAATCCATTTCATGATGGTTTCATCTTCTTTAAAGTATTCTGTGTTGTCTTGTGGATAATATGATTTTACTATAGTTTTACCAAATGTTATTTCTCCACTATCTGCTTTCATTTCTCTCATAAGTATTTTAAAAAGGGTTGTTTTTGCGATGTTATCACTACCGACAAATGCTATTTTGTCTCCTTTTAAAACAGTAAAACTAATTTTATTAAGTATTCTTTTTCCATCTATTGTTTTACATAATTTATTCACTGTTAGTATTTCTTTTCCTGCCGGTTTTTCTATTTTAAAGTCAATATATGGATATTTTCTTGATGATGGCACTATTTCATCTAATTCTATTTTTTCTAGCATCTTTTTTCTTGATGTTGCTTGTTTAGATTTTGAAGCGTTTGCAGAGAATCTTGCGATAAAAGATTGTAATTCCTTTATTTTTTCTTCTTTTTTCTTATTGGCTTCTTTCATTTGCTTTAGCGCTAATTGACTTGATTCGTACCAGAAATCATAATTTCCTATATAAAGCTTAATCTTGTTATAATCAATATCAGCAATATGCGTACATACTTTGTTTAAGAAATGCCTATCATGTGAGACTACTATTACTGTGTTATTAAAGTTAATTAAGAATTCTTCTAACCATTCAATTGCATCTATATCTAAGTTGTTGGTCGGTTCATCTAATAATAAGATATCTGGATTACCAAATAGTGCTTGTGCTAATAATACTTTTACTTTTTTATTATTTGGAATATCTTTCATAAGTGAATAATGAATGTCTAGTTCTACCCCTAGGTTATTTAATAATTCGCTTGCTTCACTTTCTGCTTCCCATCCATTAAGTTCAGCAAACTCGGCTTCTAGGTTACCTAATCTTATACCATCTTCATCAGTAAATTCTGTATGAGAATATAATTCTTCTTTTTCCTTCATTATTTGATAAAGTTTTGTATTTCCCATAATGACTGTATCTATTACTCTTTCATTATCATATTTATAATGATCTTGTTTTAAAACTGCGATTCTTTCTCCTTTTGTGATTACTATATCACCATGTGTTGTTTCTAGCTCTCCTGATAATAGTTTTAAGAAAGTAGATTTACCTGCACCATTTGCCCCTATTAGTCCATAACAATTACCTGGTGTAAATTTTATATTAACATCTTCAAAAAGAGTTCTTTTACCAAATTTTAATGTTACATTATTTAATTGAATCATATTCTTCACCTCAAAACTAATATAAATTTTACTATATAAACATTTTTTCATCAAGAAAAAAAGCACTAATTAGTGCTTTTAAAGATTTCATACCACTCTTTTAAACTTTCAATAGTAGATTTACCTATAACTTTAGCAATGTCTAATGTTAAATTGAAGTTTTCTTTCATTGTTTCAACATCTTTCTTTGCTTGGTTACAAGCAGTAGTACCCATTTCAGTACATATTTTTTCAGTTATTTCATAATATTTATCTGTTATTCTATCAGTGTAATCTTTTACTTTAATTTTGATTTCATCTTTATATCCTGGATGAACTTCTTCTATTTTAGCATCAATTTTTACTAATAAATCCATAACATATAATTTAGCTTGTTCAGTTAATTCGTCAAATGTATGTCCATTGATTTCTGTACCATTAAATACGAAATCTGTAATTTTAATAATTTCTGCTTTAACTTTAGCATTAAATTCTTCAATATTAGCATCAGTAAATACATTTTTTTCATCATTTTCTATATATTTAACTACTTTTTCTGATGCATTATCTACTTTTACAGTTGTATTTGTTACTGTGTTTTTAATTGTTTCTGTTTTAACTGGTTTTGTTGTTGTATTTGTCTTTGTATTTTTATTTACTGTTGAATTTGTTTTTGGTGTAGTAGTTTCTTTTTTGCTTTCTTTTATATTAGATTCGTAGTATTCATATACTGGAACTTCTTTAGTTGCTTCTTGTGTTTCTTCATTTGAATTGTTTACTTTAGCAGCATATGTTTTATCTACTAGTTTAACTTTACTAACAGCAAAACATACTACTCCTCCCATAATTGTTACTCCAAGTAATATACCTACAAGTAATAATAATATCGTTTTCTTATCTTTCATTTTAAAACTCCCCCTCTCTTTATACCGCGTATTATAGCACAAAACTTTAAAAATTGCAATAGATATTTCTATGATGTCTTTAAAGTTACTTGTTGTACTTTTGAGTTTAAAAACATATCATTACTATTAGTTACATTTGCCATCGTCCATTTACTTCCTACATATATTGTATTTATCTTAAGTAGGTTTGCAAACATTTCAGACATATTATTTACTTTTGTAGTATCAAAACTACTAACATCAATTTCTTCCATACTTCTACAATTGAAAAACATATTTGACATATCTATTACATTTGAAGTATTAAAGTTTGTTAAATCAATTTCTATTAATGAGGTGCAATCAGAAAATAATTTTAACATATTCGTTACCTTTGAAGTATTAAAATTCCTTATATCTAACTCTTTTATTTTAGTACAACTAGAAAACATGCTTTGCATGTTTGTTAAATTTCTGGTATCAAATTTTGTTAAATCTAGTTTTGTTAGACCAGCACATCCAGTAAACATAAGTGCCATATTTGTTACCTTTGAGGTATTAAAGTTTGTCAAGTCCAACTTCGTTAAACGATAACAACCATAAAACATTCTTGACATATTTGATACATTACTAGTGTCGAAATTATTAATATTAAGTTCAGTTAATGAGTTACAGTTATAGAACATATTTGACATATCAGTTACTTTTGTTGTTACAAAGCTTGAGACATTTAATTCTGCTAGTGAACTACAGTTATAAAACATACGAGATATATTTGTTACATTTCCTGTATCAAAATTTGATAGATCTGCTTTTTTTAGTGATGATGCACCATAGAACAAATTAGCCATATTGGTAACACCAAATGTATCTAGTTTTTCTAAGTTTATTTCTTCTAGTACAGGCATTTTGGCAAAGTAAAAAATCATATTTGGATTTGCTATTACTCCCCCATCTTGCCCTATTGCTAGTTCATAATACCCAGTTGAATCTGTTTTATACCACGCTAGTACTTTTCCACTACTATCTTCTGATATATCAAAATTATTTGAATATCCTTCTACATTTAATGTATCATAAAATGTTATTTTCTTTATTTTGTTTCTTGCGATTGGGCCATTAAAAAAATTTGTTGTCTCACTAGGAGAGTTTTCTGCATTTTTCATTCTTGTTTTATAAACTGTTAAGTTCTCTGTTGGAATACTTTGCGTATTTTGTATACATGTAAAGTTAATATTTAGAGTTGATGTTTTATTACTTGGTATAACTGTTGCATTTTCATCAAACTTTATAGTTATTATTACTTCTTTTGTTACTCCTTCTTTAATTACATCTCCCTTTTTTATTCCTTCTACTGTATATTTTATTGCTTCTGGTCCATCTAATGTTGCGTTAATTTCAGATACTTTCGCATCTATATTTCCCCTATTACTTACACTTACTGTATATTCTAACATATCACCTGGTGCTAGGGTCTCTGTTTGGAATGATGCGCTTAAATTTTCATATTTATGACTATTATCTTTAGCTAGCCCTGTTTTTCTTGATAATTGTATATTAGTAATTCTTACATCCCATACTCCTTGCATTTTAGCGGTTCCACCTATTGTTAACCTTTGAGATAGTGCTGCATATCCTACTCCCATTAACAATAATACAAAACAAAGAACTATAATCATTATATTTTTCTTCTTTTTACTTCTCATAATAACCCCATTATCATTTTGTTATTCTCTACTAATTATATAATATCCTACTATATATTTTCAAGCAAAATAAATATTTCTATACCACAAATTCTATTTTTTGTCAATTTGACCAATAAGTACTTTTGTGCTAAAATGTTCATGTCTTCCAGAAATTGCATAATATTTAATTATAAGAGGTGAATGATTTGAAACCATTACTGAGAAGGTTAATTATATCAATGGTTATACTTAATGTTATAACTATTATATTTTTAACTTGTAAAGATAGTGATTCAAAAAGTTATAAAGCTTATATAACAGAAAATATGGCTGATAATTTTGCCAGTGCATATGTTGATGTTAATGAGTATAACATTGAAAAAGAAAAAGAGGAGCAAAGAAAGAAAGCTCTTGTATATGAAGACATGACAATGTCTGAATTAACTAGTTTATTGGATAAATCTCTTAATTCTACCCTTTCTAATAAGGGCGAATTAATTGCTAGTCATTCTTTGAAAAAAGGTGTGGATCCAGTAGTTGCGACTGCAATTATACTTCAGGAAACAGGATGTAAATGGTCTTGTAGTCAAATGGTAAGAAAATGTAATAATGTTGGTGGAGTTAAGGGTTCTCCAAACTGTGGTGGTGGATATAAAAGATATTCAACACTTGATGAAGGAATTAAACAATTTATTGATAACTTGGCTAATAATTACTATGCTTATGGACTTGATACTCCTGAAAAAATGAATAATAAATATGCTGAAAGTAGAACTTGGTCACAAAAAGTCAATAATTATGTTAATTCAATCAAAAACGGATAGTAAATTTACTACCCGTTTTTATATTCCTGTTTTATTGAAGTTTGGAATGAAACTTTCTTTTTGCGTTTCTCCTTCTTGTATATATGCATTAACTACACCTATATCGCATGCATAGTTAATTAGTTCATCATATTCGCTATCTTGTACTTTTCTATTTAATTCATCATATTTTAATTTTTTTACTGGTGTATACTGATTCATTATGCTTATAAATATATTATCATCATACTTATCATGTAGGTATTTAATTATCTTTTTAGCATCTTCTACTCTATTAGGAAGTAGTAAAACTCTTACAATAAGTCCTTTTTTCATTATACCTTTCTTATCAAATTTAGGCTTACCCACTTGTTTATACATTTCATCTATTGCCATAGTTGCATAATTAAAGTAATTGGGTGCATTAGAGTATTTTCTTGCGTATGTATCATCATAATATTTTAAATCAGCTAGATAAATATCAACTATATTATTCATCATTTTTATAGTATCAACATTTTCATAACTACTTGTATTATATACAATTGGGATAGTAAGTCCTTCTTCTTTTGCTTTAAGAAGACCTTTTTTTATTAATGGAGTATAATGAGTTGGTGTTACTAGATTAATATTATTTACATTTTTTGACTGCAATTCTAGACATATTTCTTTAAATCTCTTTACACTAATTTCCTTGCCATAGCCTTTACTAATCTTATAGTTTTGACAGTAAATACATCCCATATTACAATGTGAAAAGAAAATGGTTCCACTGCCATTTTCTCCTGATATACAAGGTTCTTCCCACATATGTACTGATGCAAGTGCAACTTTTATTTTTGCTTTTGCTTTACAATATCCTGTTTCAATATATCTATTTACTTGACAGTTTCTTGGACAAAGCATACATTTTCTTAATGGGTTAATCATAATTATTCCTCAAAGAAGTCATCATTTATATTATCAGTATCATCTATATCATCTAATATTATCTCTGTATCATCATTTTTTGATGGTGTTATTGGTATTACACCATTATCAACTTCTTTTTCTTTTGGAACATGTACAGGAACTGCGTTAGCATTTAATAATGAATATAATTCTTCACTCATTCCATTACTTGAAAATTCAGTTGTAGCTTCTCTTTGTGGTACTTTGTTATTTGATCTTACAGGTTCTTCTTTTTCCACTGCTTCTTTTGGATTTGTTTCTGTATAACTTGGTGGTGCTGGATTAATACTTGTACCATAAATTCTACTTATTCCTGTTTTCTCTTCTGTTATTATATCTTTAAATTCAGTTTCAAATCTTGGTAATTCTTTTTTTATAACATCTGGATATATATTCTTACTATTTTGAATTGCTTTTTCTATGTGAAATATGTTTACTTCATTAGTATTATCAAACATTGCATATGAAAATGCTTGTTTTAAAAGTGTTAAGGCAATATCTGGATATCTTGAACCTATTTCAAATACCCTTTTATATTCACTTGTTATATCGGTTATAAATGTCATTATTCTTTCTTTTATAAAGTCAGTATACTTCATTTTACAACCGGTAGTCTTCTCTATTTTTGGTAGTGTTCCCATAAGTATTTTAATTGTTTCTTCTCTTGTGGGTTCTGGAACTTCTATCTTTTGGAAACGTCTTGTGAAAGCTTTATCTCTTAATATATATCTTTCATATTCTTCTGTAGTAGTTGCACCTATTACTTTAATACTTCCTCTTCCTAGACCCTCTTTAAATATATTTGCAAAGTCTACTGATGAAGTATCAGTTGCACCTATTAACATATGAATTTCATCTATAAATAGTATAATTTTTTCTTCTTGTTTTAATTCATCTATCATAAGTTGAACCTTGCTTTCACCATTTGGCATAGTTCCTAAAAGTGATGCAGTTTTAATATTAATGATTCTATATCCTTCCAATAAATTTGGTACATTATGTGTTTCTATTCTATAAGCAAGTCCTTCTACAATAGCTGTTTTACCTACACCAGGTTTACCTACTAAAACCGCGGATTTTTCTGGTGTTAGTAATACTAATATTAATTCTTTTATTTGTTCATCTCTACCTATTGCGGGATTTGTAATATACTCTTTATCTGTATAATTTTCTCCATATCTTTTTAATATGCTAAAGTTTTCATCCATAAGTATTCCTCCCAATTCTGTATTAATTATAACATAATTTTTAATATACTCAAATATTATTATTCCCAAAAAATATAATTTAAAAAGATGAACATAGTTCACCTTTATTTCT
>ULOC01029887.1_pt1 | contig 16705 bp, 14 predicted proteins | sample 1952181 | NCBI WGS metagenome assembly ULOC01 (sample SAMEA4835592, study PRJEB28245) | human gut metagenome | biome: gut microbiome; material: fecal sample | place: Denmark | collected 2008
ATATTAACATAGAAAATAGTCAAGATAATAAATTTTATTTTAACTTTAAATATATAATTTTTTTAGTTATAATTATAATCATATTTTTAGTTATTTTAAAATCTTTATCACATAGAGGCAAAACAAAAAAAAGTAAGAAAAAATCTAATTTTTCAAAAAGAAAAAAGAAACAAAAAGAGTTTAGAAATATCAATACGCAAAATGATCTATATATGAATCAGTTATTTAAACAAAATTACAATAACAAAAATAATAAAGATATATACTAAAAAATAGTGTATAATATGTAACATTTAATTTATCAACATATTATACACTATTTTTTTTATTTATGTTTTAGATTATTTACTCTTTATTAATAACATCCAATTTATAACGTTATATGATTTATTTAAATAAACACTTGGCATATCAAAATGCGTCATTTCACCAATTATTTTAAAACTTACCTATTTCATCATTTTCACGACTTCTTGAATTAACAGCTCTTGCTCTTTCTTCTTGTTCTTCCCTATACGTTTTTTCTATATTTCTAGCAAGTTCTTGCTCATCACAAGCTCCGTCTTGAAGTTGTTTATGAAATTCATCTGTTGCCTCTACCTTAAAATGATTTTCATCATATCCAAATAATGCTTGTTTTATAGAAAAGCTCAACTTTACATCATTTTTGCTATCATCTTTTTGCATAGAACCAGTATCTAGTTGAATGTCTTGAGAAGTACCTTTTAGTGAAATAGAAGATGAAAGTAAACTACTTATTTTCTCTAAACTTTCCTTATCTTCATTAAACGCAGCTCTAACATTTGGATCTTTAAGTGTAGCTGCTTTTTTATCATCTTCAATAAAAGAAAACATATCTCCAATTTTTTTATTTAACCTAGATCCTAGTACACTTAAAATTGCTCTACTTGAATCAGATACCTTTTCATTACATATAGTAACACTATTTGGATCATTTCCATAAATATTTTCAACAAAAGCATCAAGTTCATTGTCCTTAATTTCAGGAATAATATGTTTAATAGCACTTCTAATATCATCCATAGCACCTGGTTTTGAAAGCTCTTGTTGCTTATTAGATATACTAGCTTCTACTACTTGTTCAAGCATTTTTTCATCCGTTTTTGAAAAAGCAAACATTTTGTAACTACTTTGAAGTATAAGAGTTTCTTCGTCACTAAGAATATATGGCTTTCCATTTTCAATTAACGATTTTTTAGATTTATCTAGTATTTCATTTAATTTTTCTTTTCTCTCGTCAATTGTCATTTTATCATCAACAGTCATTGTTTTTGCAACTTTTTTAACTTCTTCTTTTTCTTGTTCCATTGATGCAGGTGCACCTGAATATTCAGGCTGTTGAAAATAAATATTTGGAGATTGTTGACCCATTTGTTCTTGATTTTTAATTTGTCCTTGATTTTTATTTCGTTCTTGATTTGGTTTTGCTCTATCTTCCTTCTCCTTATCTTCAAACTCAATAGATTTATTAATATCTACCTCAATTCCATGTTCTGCAAGTTTTGATTTTAAATCAGTAGCCACCTTCTTAAATGCAATTATATCACTTTCAGTACTTTTTATTCTGTTTTCTAAATCATTTGCCTTTTTGCTACATCCTTCCAAGTTTTCCTTTGCTTTTTCAAATTCTGAATAATCACTATCAGTAATATTTGGATCACTTCCACCATGCGCATTTCTAATTTCTTCGATCTTAGCTTTATATGTACTTTCTTCTAATCTTAAAAGGTTACACTGCTCTTTCAACTTATCTTTATTATCTTCAAATTCTTTTATTTTAAAATTTGCAATACCAATTGTAGCTTCAAGTGTTTTTCTAAAATTTAAGTCAAATTCTTCCTTAAACTTCTCTTTATTTTTACTAAAAATATTTGAAATCTCATTAAGTGCTTCTTGCATCTTTTGATCATACTCTTGAGTACCAGCAGAAAAATTTAGACCTACTTGTGCACCAATTTGCATTTTCAAATCTGATAGCTCTTTATCATCGCCACTAAACTGTAAACTATTTGGATCATATCCATTTGCAACACAAAAAGCCTCTACATCCATTTTATTACTTAGCATTGGAGCATTAAAATCTATTTGGTTTACTGTATCAGTTATATATCCAGCACACCCTTTAATTGAAAATTTATCTAAACTTGATTTATCCATACAATCACTCTCCATATCTTATATATTTACCACTGATTATATTATATAATTAAATATTTTTCAATAAAAGCATAAAAAAAAACAAAATATAGCATCAATGCCATACTTTGCTTTTAATTTTTTTATTGCTTAGTTGCTTCTTTAGTTTTAGCAGCTTTACCTACTCTATCTCTTAAATAGTATAGTTTAGCACGTCTTACTTTACCTGCTCTTTTTACTTCTACCTTAGCTATTTTTGGTGAATGAACAGGGAATGTTCTTTCAACTCCAATACCGCTAGATATTTTTCTAACTGTAAAAGTTTCATTAAGACCAGAATTTTGACGTTTTATAACAGTACCAGTAAATACCTGAATTCTTTCTCTATTTCCTTCTTTAATTTTAACGTGTACATCAACTGTATCACCTATGTTGAAATTATGTACTTGTTCATTTTTGTATTCATCTTCTATTGCCTTTATTATATCCATTATTTTTTCCCTCCTCTGCAATAAATAATATAAAATAAATCACAAAGTTAATTATGATTTTTCATTAACATTTTCATGTTTTTTTCTTTCTTCATCTAAACATTCTTTTTGATATTTTAAATAAAGATCAGGTCTATACTTCTTAGTTATTCTAATAGCCTCAGCATTTCTATACAAAGAGATATTTTTATGATGCCCCGATAACAATATATCTGGTACTTTTCTATCTCTAAATATAACAGGTTTAGTATATTGTGGATATTCAAGCAAACATGTAGTATGTGATTCTTCATCTAAAGATCCATCTGATAAAACTCCTGGTATAAGTCGTATAACACTATCCATAAGTACCTGTGAAGCAAGTTCTCCACCAGTTAAGACATAATCTCCAATTGAAATCTCCTCAACTCCATATTCTTCTATTATTCTTTCATCAATTCCTTCGTAATGACCACATATTAATATGCAATTTTCCAAAGACGTTGATAAATCTTTGCACAAATCATAATTTAAAACTTTCCCCCTTGGTGACAAATAAATAATTCTAATACTACTCTTACGCCCTCCATCATAACTATTTAATTTATCCTTTGCAAATTCAATAGCTCTTGATAACGGTTCACAAGAAATTATCATACCACTACCACCACCACATGGTGGAAAATCAACTCTTTTATGTTTGTCCAAAGTGAAATTTCTAATGTCAACAACATCTATACTAACTAAATTTTTCTCTACCGCACGCTTTATTATACTAGTATTTACAAATGCCTCAAACATAGAATTAAACAAAGTTAATACAACAAATCTTGTCATTTACATTAAACCTTCCATAACAGATACAAATATTTTTTTATTTTCTATATCCACATTTTTTATAACATCTTTTATCATTGGAAAATATACTTTTTTCCCATCTACAAGATCTATTTCTAATACATCATTTGCACCAGTGCTAAACACATATGCAACTTTACCAATCAAAGATTCATCCTCAAGCTTTATAACTTCACAAGAAATCAAATCTTCAATATAGTATGTATCCTTTTGCTTAATTTCCTCTTTTTTGGTATACACGTCAGTATCCCTTAGCTTATTTGCTACATCAACATCATCTATACCTTCAAACTTAACAATTAGCATGTTATTTTGAATCTTAGAACTAAGTACCTTATGTTCATCTTGCATGTTTTTATCAAAGTACATTTTTTTTAGTTTAGAAAGATTTTTTATATCATCCGTATATGTATAAATTTTAACTTCACCTTTTATACCATGTACATTTACAATTTTGCCTATTAAAATACTATTCATTAGTATTCTCCTTGCTTTTAGATTCCTCAACTTCTACAGAAACTTTTTGATGATTTTTCATTCCGTATGAGTTGATAATCTCTCTAATAGAACGTATAATTCTTCCTTCTTTACCTATAACCCTACCCATATCACTAGGATCAACAGTAAGTGTCAAAACTAGTTTATTTTCTTGGTCTTTTTCAGTTATTTTTACTGACTCTGGATTACTAACAAGGTTTTTTACAATAAATTCTAATAAATCTTTATACATTTCTATCCTCCTATAACTCTATTCCAGCTCTTTTTATAAGTGATAGAGCACTTTCAGTTGGCTTAGCACCTTTTTTTATCCATTCTTGTACTTTTTCAGTATCTAATTTTATTTCAGCTGGATTTGTCATTGGATTATATGTTCCAACTTTTTCAATAAATCTACCATCAGCAGGATATCTTGAATCAGCAACAACTACTGTATAATAAGGAGCCTTCTTAGCACCATCTCTTCTTAATCTAATTTTTACCATAAAGTTTCACCTCCTTTAAAAATATGTATATATCTAAAACTTAGGCATTTTCATACCGTTTGGTAATTTCATTTTTCCATTTGTCATAGATTTCATTGTTTTTTGCATTTGTTCAAATTGCTTTATAAATCTATTAACATCCTCTACTTTATTTCCACTACCTTTTGCAATTCTAAGCCTCCTAGAGCCATTTAAAATCTTTGGATTTCTTCTTTCTTTTGGAGTCATAGATGTAATAATCGCATCAATCCTATATAACTGTTTTTCGTCAAATTCAGCATCACGAATCTCTTTTGGAATTCCAGGTAACATCGAAAGTATCTTTTTAAATGATCCCATTTTTCTTATCTTATTCATCATATCAAGATAATCATCAAGTGAAAACTCATTTTTTCTCATTTTCTTTTCAAAATCTATTGCCTGTTCTTCTGAAAAAGCTTCCTCTGCCTTATCAATTATTGAAAGTACATCACCCATTCCAAGAATTCTTGAAGCAATTCTATCTGGATAAAATGGTTCTAAATCACTTAACTTTTCACCAACAGATGCAAATTTAATTGGTTTATTTGTAATTTTCTTTACAGAAAGTGCAGCACCACCACGTGAATCAGAATCAAGCTTTGACATTGTAATTGAATCTATTCCTAGCTTTTCATTAAAAGCCTCAGCAACATTTACTGCTTCTTGACCAGTCATAGAATCTACAACTAACATAATCTCATGTGGCTTAACAGCTCTTTTTAATTCAACCAGTTCATTCATAAGTGCTTCATCTATTTGCAAACGTCCAGCCGTATCTATTATTACCACATCACAAAGTTTTGACTTTGCAGCTTTTATACCATTTGTAGCAATACTTACTACATCTTTACTATCTATTTGGCTATATACATCAACATTAAGACTTTTACCTAAAGTTTGAAGTTGATTTATAGCAGCAGGTCTATATACATCACATGCAACCATAAGAGGCTTTTTACCTTGCTTTCTTAAATAGTTACTAAGTTTACCACAAAGAGTAGTCTTACCACTTCCTTGAAGTCCAACTAACATTATAACTGTTGGTGGATTTGATGAAATATTAAGCTTTGACTCACTACTACCAAGTAATTCAATTAATTCGTCTTTTACGATTTTTACTACTTGTTGACCAGGAGTTAAACTTTTCATAACTGATTCTCCTAGAGCTTTTTGTTCAATCGAAGAAACAAATTCTTTTACAACTTTATAGTTAACGTCAGCCTCAAGTAGTGCAAGCTTTACTTCTCTTAGCATCTCTTTTAAATCTTTTTCAGTTATTCTAGTTTGACCTTTTAATTTTTTCATTACATTTTGTAACTTATCTGATAAACTATCAAACATACTATCAATCCTTTACTCTAAAAGCTTAAGCAATTCTTGCTTATTCTTATTTAAATCTTTACTATCTCTACATATACTATATGCTCTTTGCATATTTTGAAGTATTTTTAAAAGTCCAAGCTTTTCATCAAATAATTTTAACATGTTCTCACTTGTCTTTATGCTATCTCTTACTCCTTGATACGAAATATTTCTATTTTGAGCAATTTCTCTAAGCGATAAATTAAACAAAAAGTATTCTTCAAATATCTCTTGTTGCTTCTTTGTTAGCAACTTCCCATACGTATCATATAACAATGTTAATAAAACATTTTCATCCATAATTTACCACCCAAAGCTAATGTAAAGTAAAAAAGCTTTACAGTTATTATACAATACCACTACATTTTTGTCAATAGTAAATTTACATTTTTTATTTAACTACTACTACCTTAACTCTTAAAAACTTTATTATGTGAAAAAACAGACTTAGCTAGTACTACTAACCAAATCTGTTTTTTATGAAAATTGCAATTTAATAATTTAATAACTTAATATTTAAGGAAGTTAAATAGCATTAAGTCTTAATTTTTCTGCATTACTTCCAACATACAAAATAACATCGCTGTTATTATCGCTACATTTTTGGAATTTACTTGCATACATTTTTACTTCCTTAATTACCAATTCTGTAATATGCGGAGAAATATAATAATCACATTTTTCAGCATTATTACTAGCACTAATATGTCCACCAACTACTGTTACAAATTCCATGCTTTCTCCGTTTTTGTACTTTCCTTGATCAAATATCATTTTTCTTCTCTTGCCAAAAAAAGCAATATCTGACATAAATAAATAACCAGATGAACTCAAATTTTGTATTTCAGCTTTTGACCATGATAAATCTAAATTAAACCATACCTCACCAATTTGTACCTGATTCCAAGCATGTTTTCCACCATCAACGCTCATGCCTACTATTGTCTTGCACCTTATGCCAACACAATTTAAAACATTTCTTACTATTTCAGCATATCCTCCACAAATTGATTTGCCCGTTATAATACCTAAAATATTGCTAACATTGGAATAATATTCAAAATACTCTTTGTCAGAAACACTCATATGTATACTCTTAAATCCACTGTCATATTCGATTTTGTCAGATATAAGTAAAAGTACTTGTGTAGTAAGCTGATAATCCATCGCTACTTTGCTAGCATTTTTAGTAACATACAATTTTTCAATAATATCTTTATCAATTCTTGTTCTTACTTTTTTATAATCAGATAGCATAATTGGTTTTTGCTCAATAATTATATCTCTACCTTTTTCCACTATCCTTACGCCAAGTACATCAAAAAATTGCTCTATTTTAGCCAGCTTTTTTAGTGAAAGTTCTCCAACATTGTCTATTGTTACAATAATTGGTACACCTTTGTAATCCTTTCTAGTTTTTAACAAAGTTTCTACTACTGCTATATCGATAAAATTAACACAAGCATAAGGAAATTTTTTGCCGATTTTTTTAAAATCTCCAATTTCAAATAAAGAGCTTCCACTAAACTTAAGTCTAAAGTTTTCTACTTGACTTTTATCTTTATTTTTGCAAAACTGATTCAGTCCTTGAATATCCTCTAAACTCCGTATTAATAAAGTCTTATTAGTAATTTCTGTTATATCGCATCCTCTTTTTTCAACTTTTTCAAGTGTTTTAAATAATTCAATTAATGAAAATATATTCCTAAATGATTTAAAAGGAATACTATCTTTAATGCTATATAAAAGAAACTCTTCTTTTGAAACTTTAATTTCTATTTCCTCTTTTAACTTTGTACGAATAGCTAAATTTTCTTCATTTAACCATCTGATATACAAGTTGTTTATATAATCATAATTAATGCTATCTTTAATCAATGTTCTAATATCCAAAATTATACCTCTTTTCTAATAATAATTCTAGTTCTTATAAATAACAGATATTATAGATATTTTCTAACACAACACCTCAAAAATATACCATGTGCTCTTGCCTTTTTGTAACTTATGATATTTTCCTCCTTTTGATATTATTTGTAATTACTAAATACAATGCCTTTTTTACAACGAACTTTCAATATACAATTTTCTCCTTTCAAAACTATATTTACCACTGCTAGTGTAAAAAATCATATGCACTTAAACAATAATCTCACTATTTATTTTATCATATTGTATGGGTAGTGTCAATAATTTATGTAAACTTTTTTCTGCTTAAACTAAATCTCATAAACTAAATATAATATTAGTCTAGCTTAAAATATGACTATATTTTATATTATATTACACATAATTACACATAAATAAAAAATGAACCAAACTAGAATTAACTAGCAAGGTTCACTCTTTTTAAGTATTAACTATTTAGTAGTATAAATATTAACAAAATTAACACCTAACTGCTTAGCCATAATCATCATGATTTTAAGCGTTATAACGTCCAAATACCCCATATCTTCAAGCATGTCTTTAATCCATGTAGAATTTGGACGTGAAAAATATACTTCTGTTCCTTCTTCTTCTAGCTTTTCAAGCTTAGCATCTACTGAGTCAAAACCACTATCATATATTTTTTGTAATATGATTGTAAACAAAAAGTCCATGATTTCAGAAATTTTATTATTAGCATTATACATAGATATTTCAAAAATAGTCTGAAAACTAATGTAAAACTTAATTTCATCTTTTTTTTCTGGAAATATTTGTTTTTCTTCTAAGGTTTTTAAGTTTACTCCGTATATTCTATCCTTTTTAACTTCTCTTACAATAAATGCTTCATTGTGACTAAAAACCAAATCTCCTATTTCTACACTTAAAAGCGGAACAATTATTCCACTCATAAGAAATGGTTTCAAATCCGTACCATAATTTTTTATCTTAAAAGTACTTTTATCATATCCTATAAAATGACCTTTTTTATACTCGTATACTACTCCTAAAGGTGTGATTTTCATATTTTGAAAAGTTTCGCATTTTTCAAAACAATCGCAAAAGTCAAGTACAGTATTATTTTTCAAATTCTCAAAAATATCCATATGATCTAGATTAATATATTTAGATTCAATATTTATCATATCTTTCTCCTTTTGGTGTATATTTAAGTATCTCCTCTACCAATTAAGCAGAGGAGATACTTGATCTTTAAAAGTAACTATTAGTTGTAATTATTAGTTGTCCTTATTTTCTTCGTCAAAATCATCAAACATATCTAAAATTGATGATTTTTTATCATTTTCATTAGATTTATTCATAATTTTATCATCAACAAAGTCTTCAACTTCGTTTTTATTCATAAAATTACTAAAAAACTCTTTCAATCTTGGTGAAAATGCAACAACAATAGCAACTATAGGTGCAGATACCATAATTAGCTTTTTAAAGTTTTCATTTTCTTTTATATCCTCCTTTTTAAAATAATTACTATACGCTATAAACAAAACAGTTACCGCTCCAGCTAAAATAACATATTTTTTAAGACTATTTTCACTAAAAATCTCTCCATCTATGTCAATTCCACTTTCATCAGCTACTTTATCTTTAAAAATAAGAAAAATAGCTTCAAGCTGATCTTTAATATTAGTAAATTTATTACTATTAAGAAGTAATATAGCACCAATTGCAAGTGAAATAGGTAAGAGTGTAATTATTGTTTTTTCATATGGCTTTATTAAATTATACAACTTTGCTACTATCCCATCTGCTTCTTTTTTAGTAATTTCATCTTCTAATGTATCATCAAAAGACATACTTTTAGTAAATGCAAACAAAGTTCCTATAACTGTTCCAAATCCAATAAGCTTTTTTATATTTTCCTTATCGTTTAGTTCTGGGATATCTATTCCAAAGTTCTTTTTAATAGTGCCTCTGATATCCTTTTTTTCTAAATCCTCGCCATTTAATGTCAAGGCTACAAAAGCCACGCATGCAAATGGTAAAAGCAGTCCTAGATATCTTTCATTATTTTTAGTAAATGACTTTATTTTTTCATTTGCCTCGTCAATACCGTCTTCAAAGAAATTTTTAGCAAGTAATGTTAAAATCCAAAGAATGATTTTTCCTTCCTCTGTTTTTCCACCATCAAAGCCTAAAATTTTTCCAAGCGATATTACTTTAGTATAACACCTAACTCCAATTTGATTTACAACTGGAAGAAGCTTTTCTACCTTTAGAGTAAGTGGATTAGCTCCAAATACGCCTTCAGAATCCACTCTGGTTATAAACAAGACTTCACTACTATTGCAAATTACAGTATCGCCAACATTTACAGATACTGATGGAAATGCTATACTTGGTAAAGATATTGTTTTAATATTTGCAAAATCTGTAACTGCTCCTTTTTCAAAGTCATATCCTCTAAAACGTCCTTCTTCATACTCATAAACAGTTCCAAGAATCGTAGATCTAATTTTTGGATCAAGATCAATGCCAAAGTTAATTCCAAAATCTTTTGCAATCTTTTTTATATCCAAACCTGCAAATATTCCAGATTTTTCTTTTGATTGCAAATTTTTCTCATTATCTTTATTTTCCTCAACATCTTCAGAAACTACTTCTTCTTCACTTTCATCATTTTCATCAACTATGCCTGCTTTTGAAAGTTCTGAAGCATCATAATGCAATATATACAATTTTTCTGCAAAACCATTAGAAGAACTTCTATCCATGTCTATTATTCTGCTGGAACCACACCAAGCACCTCTTTTACACACAATTTCGATAGGTACTAAGATGCAGTTACCTTGTATTTTTAAGCTTTGAACATTTATACATTCATATTTTTTTACAAAACTCCTACAAGATGTAGTAATATTCAAATGTATTTTTCCGGATAAAACTCCAAAACTTATGGCATTAAAACATTCAGTTTTACTACACCTATGTAGACTGCCTCTAGTCCATCTCCGACAAACTGGGCAATATATATTTTTAATTTCCAGCTTTTCTAATTTTCTAAAATTTTCAACTTTCATAAGCTATAACCCTCCTAGTAATATTTTTTAACTACATACTCCTTTCCTAAATTTAATAGTTTTCAATGTTGTAAGTTTACTAAACATTTTTACATAACCATCTTTTGGGATTATATCATTATACGTATTATTTGTCAATAATTTACGTGGCTTAATTTATGTAACCTATTATCCATGTACATACTGTACTTACGTGTACTTAGCATATGACTAATTATTTTATATAGCTTCAGATAAAAAAATTCCCTCTTACTAGTATAGTACTAGCAAAAGAGAATTTTACATTTCTAACTATTGTTCTTTATTTTTTATTTTTTATTTTTTACATTTAACACTTTTTTTACTTTTGACATTGGAATTTTATATGAAACACCTTTTCCTAAATTTATAGTTACTCCAGATCTGGTGTTTACAGTTACATTTCCAATTTTTTTGCTTAGTGAAACTCCTGACTTACTTAAATTTAAATAAGTTCCATTATCAAGCTTTATTCTTTTTCTTACTACTAGTCCCATATACTTCCTCCTGTTTTTTTATTACAGCTAATGAACATATACAAGTTACAAGTTACAATTTTAAAATAAATATTTAAAAAACTCCCCTACCAATATTACCAGTAGAGGAGATTTTTTTAAATCAAGTAGTAATAGCCTTTAATATCATTAAATACATCAGATCATATCATCAAACATGTCAGATACGTCTGAATTTTCAGGTTCAACAGTCTCATCTTTTTCATCTTTTTCTTCTTTTTCATCTTTTTCTTCTTTTACTTTAGCCTCAACCTCGATTTCATCCTTTCTTAAGAATCTTAACAAAAATTCTTTAAGTTTGGGTGAAAATACCACAATAATTGCTGCTGCCGGTGCTACTAGTGTAAGAAGACTCGTAAAGTCCTTATTTTCTTCACTTCCCTCTTTACTTATCATCTTTCCATAAGCAAAGAATGCAACTACAGCTACTCCTGCAATAATAACATATTTCTTAACATTCTCTTTCTCAAATACCTTGTCAGATACGTTATATTCATCGGTAACTTTATCCTTTGCAATAAGAAGTACACCTTCTAATTTGTCCCTCATAGTGTCAAGAGTTTCACCCTTAAACAGTACAACCGCACAAATTGCAAGTGCAAGTGGTAAGACATTTTTTATTGCTTTTTCATATGGCTTTACAATTTTGTAAAGCTTTGCTAAAAGACTCTTTGCCTCGGCCTCTGTCATTTCTTCTTTACCATCTTCAACCTTAAACGCTCTGTTAAGAATAGTAACGACTCCGCCAATTACCACTCCAAATCCCATCAACCGCTTAAGATTTGCCTGATTATTTAGCTTTGGTAGCTTTATTCCAAAAGTCTTTTCTACAGTTCCAGCGATATCTTTTCCTCTTAAATCTGTACCCTTCATTGCATATGATGCAAAAGCTACACATGCAAACGGTAAAAGAAGTTCCAAATACTTTTGGCTCTCGTTAGCAAATGATTTGATCTTTACGTTTGCAACATCAACGCCTCCTTCAAAAAGCTTCTTTCCAATAACTGTAAGAATCCACAAAACTATCTTCTCATTTTTGGTAGATCCGCCCTTAAATCCAAGTAACTCACCCAAAGAAATGATTCTTGTATAACACTTCATTCCAAGTGGATTTAACACTGGAAGAATTTTTTCTTCTTTTGCCGTTAGAGGATTAGCACCCCAAACTTCATTTGCTTCAGATTTTGTAATGAAAAAAATTTCATTTCCATGTACTATAAGCTCACCCACATTTACTGTGGTAGCTGGCAGTGCGATTGCTGGTAGAGATACTGTCTTGATTTCAGCATAGTCAGTTATCTCTTTTTTCTCTAAATCAAAACCTCTATACCGTCCTTCCTCATATTCTACAACTGTTCCAAGGAGTGTAGATTTAATTCTTGGATCAATGTCCACACCAAACTTAACACCTAAATCACCTGCCACTTTCTTAAGGTCAAAACCTTCCAACGTAGTGTTAATGCTTTCTGATAACTTTGTCATAATTTTTTCCTCCTGATTTTCTTTTTTATTGTTATTAGATGATGTAGTTACTTCTTGTTTTGACACATTAGATACTTTAGACTCATTATTATCATCCCAATATGAACCATTATCACATGTTATAGATAACAAACCAGCTCTTTTTAAATCAGATTCGTCATAAATAAAATTAAAAACACCATAAAGTAAACTGCTATTTTTAAATACACTGATATAGCATTCACTTGGAGAAGATTTTAAGCATATATTTTCAAAACTAACTAGCTCAGTCTTAACTAAGCTATCAGAATTTGTGTAAACACTTACTTTAATTCCATTTGGATCACTTTTTAAATCCAATTTATAAGTATTGCGATTAATAGTCATACTACATTCATGCTTAAAGATCCCATCACTAAGTTTCATTTCTTCGCCACACAGTATACACTTGGCAAACTTGGGAGATATTCCCCTTATTTTTTCAAATTCATTTTTATTCATTCTTTTTGGAATTGTTCCTCCTTTTGATAAATTAGTCATAAAGCTCTCCTTTCTAAAAAGTATACTTATCAAACATCGATGTTATGAATTCATAAACATCTATATCATAAATACCTACGGCGATTATACCATTGTGATTATTATTTGTCAACATTTTATGAAAGTTTTATTACAAAATTATGTACACTTTATTTAATGTAGAGGGTATGAGCTCTTAAACATCTGCAATACAAATATCTATAGCAATTATATTATTGCAATTATTACTTATCAATATTTTATATTTTCATATCAATTAAATGAACACTATGAAAAAAATAGCCTGCAGTTTTTTACCACAGACTATTTTAATTACTAATTTTAAATATAACTTAAATTAAATAGCAAAATAATTTATTTACTTTCCTACTACACAAGTTCCATCACTTAAAATAACAATGATAGCACCTTCTTCATTATCAAATTTTATAAGTTCAATTTTCTTTTCTTTAAGATCTGCACTTTTTCCTTTCAAAGTACTTCCGTCTACTTTTATGAATTTCAAAATATCATCACTTGTAATTACTGGTGCAATACCATTTTCATAAAAGCTTTCACCCCATTTGACATTTTCCTTTAAAAGAAGTGTTCCATCAAACTTTAAGTAGTTATAGCTCGGTTTACTTGTACTATCCACCTTGCGCTCAACCAATGCCAATTTACAACTAGTAAAATCTTTAACAGATACAAAATCTTCCTTTGAAATAATTTCTCCTTCCTTATTAACAAAGTTTGTAAAATCATCAAACATGATTGTAGCTATTCCAAACTTGTCAAAAACACTCATAGCTGTAAAATTCCTACTACAAAAAAGTGTTCCATTAAGTTTTAAATAGTTAAATTCAAAAGGTTCTTTTACCAGAACATATATCATGTTATACTTGAGTTCTCCAGTTTCTAAAAAATCAATATTAGAAAGTAGACTTCCATCAAACTTTAAAAAGTTTAGTAATCCATTAGTGCGACGTACTCTTGCAAGACCATTTTCATCAAACGGTCTTATCTCCTTAAAATACTCCTTTGAAAGCATTATTTTGTCATCTCTTTCATAATTTAATAATCCGTTATGATTAACAAGAGTAAGTTTGCTTGCATCACAAATTATCTTTCTACATCTAGCGTTACGTTCTAATACAAAAGAGCCATCAGGATTTAAAAAGTTAAATTCTTCATCATTTACCTTAACCTTAGCTTTTTCATTTAAAAACATACCTATATGAAAAAAACTCTTTTCAAACATTAATGTACCATCTACTCTTAACATGTTATACTTGCCATCTAATAGCACAACTACTGACAGTCCATATTCATTAAAATATTTAATTTCTTTAAAATCGATTTTAGAGATAAATTCACCATCATTATTAATGATGTTAAATATTCCTGTATCTACCTCAACTATTGCTACGCCAAAACTATTAAATTTTCCCATACTTTTGAAATTTCTACTTAAGAAAAATGTTCCATCTTCTTTTAAATAATTATACCTATCCCTTTCTACTTCAACACATGCCTTGCCATTTTTAAATTTTGTATCTACAAAATAAAAATCTTTATCTGCTAGTAAACTACCATCAGTTTTAATATAATTCCATAAACCATTGGTACGTAAAACCCTAGCAATTCCATTTTTCATAAATACTTCTACATCATCAAAATCTTCACTTGAAAGTAATTTTAGATCTTTTCCAATGTAATTATAACGTCCATTTGCAAGTAACACAGGTATTAATTTAAAATTAAAAGTATCACTTTCATTTTTAATATCTTCTTTACATATAATGCTTCCATCAGATTTTAAAAGTTCAAAATTTCCAGCTGAAGTCTTAACAGCTACAAACATCTTCCCATTCATATTAAAAAAATCAGTAGTATGAAGATCATTTTTAAGTAATAACGTTCCATCTAGTTTTATAAAGTTATACTTGTCATTTACTTGTAATACCTTAGCCAAACCTTGTTCAGAAAATGGATAAATTACCTTAAAATCATTTTTAGATATGAAATCTCCATTAGTGTTTACAATATTTTTAAGTCCATTTGTTTTTTTTACATAAGCTATCTTAAACCTATCATCAAAGTGACTTAAATCAGTAACATTTTCTTTGAATTTAAACTTTCCATCCAAGTCTAAATAATTTATACTGCCATCTTCAAACTCAACTTCATATACGAAGCCCATTTTGTTGTTTTGATCATAAAATACTTTTTTATAACCTAAGTCATATATTAATGTTCCATCCTTTTTTCTTATTTGCCTGTGACCATTCATATATTCAAGTAAAACACTACTATCATATATATTAAGACTTACAGTATCCTCTTCAATTACTGGAGCCCCATTACCACTTATAGTATTATATAACTTGTTTAACTCATTAACTTTTTTATTGCCACTTGATAACTTGCTCCAAAATCCATCCTCTAAAACAATATTTCCATTTACATCAACAAAATTCCATATTCCACTGTTACGGCAAACAAGTCCAAAGCCATCACGAAATGGTAAAGCTTCTTTAAAAGATTCATCTTCATTTAAAATTCCAAAGCTTCCATCTGGTAATAACTTAGCATAATTTTTTCCATCTTTAAATTTGATTACTATAATATTTTCCATTGCCATTTCATTAATTTTTCTCATATTTTTTTCCTCCTAATTATAGTTGAAATAGAAATTAACATTTCGAATCAAATTATACCATCACATTAAAGTTATGTCAATCATATTTTATATAATTATCTGATTCACCTAATCTACTTAACGTCAAAAATATGATTTACCATTTTCCATATATTGCCTTTTACTTCACGTTTTCATAGGTAGTTATATAACATTTGGGAAAATGTAAATTCCAAGCATACTCTAGTCTTTTATAAAATTTTTTACTAACTATTATTGCCTTCTCATATCCCGCCCCTTTTTACAAAATTCTACATTTTTTATTGACTTTTTTTTCAAATGAATGTATACTATAAAATGTTAATTACAAATAATATATTTGTAGCATAAACTACAGTATATTGTTTATTTTTTAGATACAAGGAGTGAATTTTATGAAAAAGACAAAAATTGTTTGTACAATTGGTCCAGCTAGTGAAACTACAGAAGTTTTAGAGCAATTAATAAAAGCTGGTATGAATGTTATGAGACTTAACTTCTCACATGGTGATCATGAAGAGCATTTAGCTAAAGTAAAAACTTTAAGAGCTATTAATGAAAAACTTGGAACAAATATTGCTTTCATGTTAGATACTAAAGGTCCAGAAATTAGAACTGGTTCTTTTGGAACAGATCAAAAAACAAAAATGGATTTTACAAAAGGTGATAAAATAACTTTAACAACTAGAGA
>ULOC01064853.1_pt1 | contig 16599 bp, 9 predicted proteins | sample 1952181 | NCBI WGS metagenome assembly ULOC01 (sample SAMEA4835592, study PRJEB28245) | human gut metagenome | biome: gut microbiome; material: fecal sample | place: Denmark | collected 2008
AGCAGACGCTGGAACTCAGCATAACGTCCTTTTACATCTTCCTCTCCATACACTCTTCCATACTTCTGACGGAATGCTTCTCCAATCCGCTCCATGTCAAACAGCGCACGGATATGATCAATCTTTGTCAACCCCATCGGACGGCGGGCTTCTTCCGGAGTCACCTCAATTCCGATCGCACGAAAACTCTCAATGAAAGCCGATACAGGTGCAAAACATCCATAATCAATGGCTGTACCAGCCCAGTCCATAATCACACATTCAATTTTTTTCATATTGTCGTAGTCGTTAAATATACATTATTTTCTTCCATTACAACCTGCTCACCGGTCTGGGTCTTTCCCTGGTCAGGACTCTGGGGAGGAACCGGTTTCCGGTTTTTCTTCCAGATCATATATACCAGCGATCCCATGAATGCAATGCAGCAGGTGATTCCAACCCAGACGCTCATCTGATTGTAGAAAACAGCCCAATTGATATGGGAAGCAAAGTATTCTTTAAAGAACAGAAGGGCCAGAGTTCCGAGATATCCCACAAAGTCAATGGTGATGATAAAGAATCCTACATTGCCCCGAATCTTGAAACATGCAATGAAGCGTTCGAAAAAGATTGTCTGAAAACTGAGATAAGCAATGTCCAGACAAAGGCTTTGCAAGAAGAGCCATATATGTACCGGGATGGCCAGTTCCTCAAAGTTGGCGGCGATGAAGGCCAGCGTACCCATACCTGCCGTTGAAAGAACCAGCAAGATACACAGTACTTTCAGATGGTCGTATGTCGTTGCCAGCAGAGCGAACGCTGCCAGCATAACCAGTGTGGCAATTGAATCGATCTGTGCAAAGGCCCAGGAAGAAACCTGACTGACATCAATGATACAGACGATGAAATCTTCCTTGATGTCCCGCTGAACCGTCAGCAGCAGATTGGCAGCAAACAGCATGATCAGCAACGGCATGAAACGCCGGAAGAGTTCCCATCGCTGACGGCCGTCAAGCGTAACGCGAACAGAGCGGGAAGCGATATCCGCAGCACTGGGACTGGGGAAGCGGGTCATCATCCACCCCGTAAGACACAGCAGCGGGAAAGCCAGTGCACCGATAAGGGCCGGCATCCAGAACTCACTGACATGAAGCGTGTTCAGGGCATATAATCCGAGCGATTTGGCCAGACCGGAACTCAATGCCATGCTCACTCCCATGATACTGGCCAGAATATCAGTTGTCCGACGGCCTTCCAGGAAACTGAAGATCACTCCCCACATGCATCCCAGCGAAAGCCCGTTGAAGAACAAGGCAATGATATTGTAAGGTACAGGAAGAAGCCCGAACGCCAGCAAGGAAGCTTCTGACAAGGCAGCCGAGCCGATGATAAACTTCAGACGTCCTTCCGGTTTCAATTCAGAGATATATTTAATTCCCAACAGCTTGGCAACAACATATCCCAGCAACTGAACCATGCTGACCGCAATCTTATAATCCATACCGGCAACCTGCAGTCCGTCGAACACAGCCGCCGTGAAAGGTTTTCTCAATGCATACACCAGCGAATACGAAAGAAGTGCCGTACCTCCTGCCCAGAGTACAAACAACCAGTCTGGAACAGGAGCCTTTTTCTTTTCGGAACCGGGTAAAGTTATTGATGTTTTTTCTATGGTTTTCATATCTTCTTTTTTCAAATCCGATGCAAAAGTAAAGCACCTAAATCACTGAAAAAATGAATATTCCATGATTCATAACCCTGTAACAATTCAGAAATATTCATGCAACAGGATTCTCACAGAAACAACACACAACCTTATCAGAAACGAAACAGGATTGTAATATTCGCTTCCCCAATATAGGGTTCTGAACGCATCTTCGGGCTGCCGGAATATAAAAAAGAACCGGATTCACATAAAAAAACAAGGATCACTGACGGAAAAACATTAACTTTACTCCCCCAAATCTATTATACCTCACATTGCATGGATGAACTGAAACAAATATATGAACGCATCACCCTTCTGCGACAAAAAGGAATCAAGATGAAAGAAATTGCCGGACAGACCGGCTTTTCACCCAGTGTGCTGTCTGCCCTTTACAGCACTGTGCTCCCTGCGTTCTTCCAGAATCAGAAAAAAGGAATGAACAACGAAGAAGCACTGGATCAGGCTCTCGTTTGGGTAAACAATATATCCAAAAAGAAACTGCTGGGTTCACTTCCCAGCCTGAAGGCTTCCCTGTTCGCCATGCAAGTGACTCCCAAAGTTCCGACAGGAGAAAACGACAACCCTTTCCTGGCAGAACTGGAAGCCAATATGCGGGAAACCCTTTCGTGGATTGCCAATTATAGCGGTATCTACATCAGTTACAGTCTTTCTTCCACCAGTCAGGCCATGAAGGTCGAGCCCTATCTCATCGCTCCGGCAGAAAAAGGAAACTACGTGGAAGTGATCCACAACAACGTCTACGGAACAACTCATCATGGGGCTGCCCTGATGAACGGAACCAATCATCTATATTTGGCATTCAACGAACACAAGACGCCCCAGCTGGCCCTTTTCCATATCAGTCTGAAGCTTCCGATGTATGACCGTCCTCCATTCCTCCGGGGGGTCTACACCAGCTTTGACTATAACTATAACCCCATTGCACGACGTATCCTGTTTGTAAAAGTATCCGAAAGCGTTGCCCGGGATGAATTCATGAAGCTGAAAGGACAGCTGAAAACCTATGACCAGCTTGACGAAAAGGAGAAACGTTATTATCAATACACCTGCCAGCCGGAGGACATCATCCGGATCTGCAACATCCCTTCTCCCACTATGACCGAAGAAGATCTGGACATGGAAAAGAAACTGCTGACGATTTCAAAATAGACGGCCGGCACAACTATTCGCAGTTTTCTTTCCGGATTTGCACAAATGTGCGTAATTTTGCAAAGAATGAATCATAGCGAATATGGAAGAAACAAAACATATCAAAATCAGCGATTACAATTATCCGCTGCCCGATGAACGCATCGCCAAATTCCCGTTGCCCGTACGTGACCAGTCCAAACTCCTTGTGTACCGTCACGGTGAGGTAAGCGAAACCCGTTTCACTTCTCTTCCCGATTACCTGGAAGCCGGAGAACTGATGATCTTCAACAACACGAAAGTCATTCAGGCGCGTCTGCATTTCCGCAAGGAAACCGGTGCCCTGATTGAAATATTCTGTCTGGAACCCATACAGCCCAACGATTATGTGCTGAACTTCCAGCAGACCAGCCACGCCGCCTGGCTCTGCATGATCGGCAACCTGAAAAAATGGAAGGAAGGATCACTTCATAAGGAAATGAACGTGAAGGGACATGCGATTACCCTGACTGCCACACGCGGGGAATGCCGCGGCACCAGTCACTGGGTGGATTTCACCTGGGATAACCCGGAAATCACCTTTGCCGATATTCTGGAAGTGTTCGGCGAACTGCCCATTCCTCCCTATCTGAACCGGGAAACGCAGGAAAGCGACAAGGAAACCTATCAGACTGTTTACTCAAAGATCAAAGGATCCGTAGCGGCTCCTACTGCCGGCCTACACTTCACCGAGCGCGTGCTTCAGGCTCTGCGTGACAAAGGTGTCGACCTGGAAGAGGTGACACTCCATGTCGGAGCAGGAACTTTCAAGCCTGTGAAGAGCGAAGAAATTGAAGGTCACGAAATGCACACCGAATATATTTCCGTCAACCGGCAGACTATTGAGAAACTGATCGCACACGGAGGAAAAGCCATCGCTGTCGGCACCACTTCAGTCCGTACACTGGAAAGCCTGTACTACATCGGTGTGACAATAGCCTCTCATCCTGATGCCGGACAGGAGGAACTGCACGTCCGGCAATGGCAGCCTTACGAAACTCATCCTACGATGACGACCGTGGAATCGCTTCAGCAGATCCTTGACTACATGAAACGTCACGAGCTGGAAGCCCTGCACACCAGTACACAGATCATCATCGCTCCGGGCTATACCTACCACATCGTACAGAAAATGGTCACCAACTTCCATCAGCCGCAAAGCACCCTGCTATTGCTGGTGTCAGCCTTTGTCAAAGGTGACTGGCGGACCATCTACGATTACGCTCTCGCCCACGACTTCCGTTTCCTCAGCTACGGTGATTCTTCCCTGCTGATTCCCTGACAGCAGAAACGGTATCAAAAAGGAAAGAGCATACACTGAATTTGGAAACACTTCCCGTATCAGTGTATGCTCTTTCCTTTTCAACAGCTCAGCAAGAAATGCTGTCTGTTATCTGTCAGAACGGAATGACACTTGTTGTATTCCATTCATGCTGTGAGTCAAGTACAAGATTAGATGCCGAATACAAATCAATCGGAGTATCCTCACCATAACTCTGCCCATAAGCTTTTTCACCCATGGAATACAAACGATTACGCACAATACTATAACAATATTCCGTTTCAGGATTGTCTTCCAGTGTAATTTCCGTACGGCCTTCCCCACTTTCAGGCAAAGACACAATGGTTCGCTGGTCCAGTCCATCACCGCCCAGATCTCGCAAATAGACTGGCCATGATTTCAATATATTTCCACTTTCATCCAATACCTGAAATTCAAAAGTTGGAAGACCGGCCGCAATATCCTCTTCTGTCATTGCCACAGAAATAAGATAAGAATCTCCGAAGACCGTTCCAGCCGGTAAACTAATGCTTCCTTCAGGAAAAATCGTTGTATCAGTCTGCCAGTTTGTATCCAGAGCATTCAGTATTCCGTCACGATTCTCATCCAAAGGCAACGCCGCATTCCCCGTATTTCCCGGGAACCAGTTTGCCAGGTTGATCTCATACACAATAAACGCATTGTTCTCCGCACTGCCGGCCAGCTTCGCATCGAAAGCCGTGCTTGGGTTCGTTCCATTGATGACATTCTCTTTCCGGAAGTTTTCCGAGTCATCCACTCTGCGAAATCCTCCCAATATAATACTCTGGTTCTTACGGGTTCTCACCAATCTTAATGCAGCAACAGCTTTACCATCAACCGCAGCCGGAATACCGGTAAAGTAGCCGAATGTTCCGGCAACCTGTCTCCTCAAATGAATGTTTCCATCTTCAAGTTCAGCCTGATCCGAAGGAGTGGAATAAATCTTTCCACCCTGCACGTGAAAGATTTCTCCGCCTGCAAATATCTCAGTCAAACCTTCCCCTTCAGGCAGAGTCACAACTTCAGTCGTCCGGAAGTCATCTCCGATCTTTACATCTTTAAAAGGCTGATATCCTCCAAAAGAACCGCTTTCATATCCCACTGCATACACCATGTAATCTGCATCTGGCAAACATTCGGCTCCGGTCAAAGTTACGGTAGCCTCACGTCCGACTCCAGAATCACTGACCCAGGGTACACTCACCTTATTGTCCGTATTACTCCATCCGTCAAATGAAGTCTTATAAACCACCTTAGCCGGCACCTTGTTCTCAAGAATCAATAGTTCCAGCTTATCAAAACGCTGTCTGGAACTAGCACCGGTAATCGGCTGACGTCTGGAAGCGGCAATTGGGGAAGTTCTGGAAAACTGTTCTCCCATTGCTTCCACAATCACCTTAAACGTTTGTGTCTGTTCTGCAGAAGTATCCGGTGCAACCGGTTGATCTGATCCGCATGCCGACAATAAACCGACTCCGATCCAGATCCATATCATATTGGCTATTTTTCTCATATAGTTCTATTCTTATGGTTGTAATTTAAACGTAGCATAACACTTTACATTCTCATCCGTTAAAGCCGGAAGTTTCAAAGGAATCTTAAAAGCATCAAGAGTTCCAAATGAGGGATAAGAGGTCATAACCTGGTCTACTAACTCTTTACAAGTTTCGGGAACAGTCAAAATCTGACTAAGATCATAAACTATCTCCTCAGATACTTTTTCCCCAGCTGAAACATTGTTCAATTGAATTTCGCCAAGAGGATCACATTCATAGACCAATTTCTGATTCTTTCCTCCCTGCATAAATAGCGGAGAAGTTGAAGATGCACTAATAGTTACAGTTTGTGATGTTTCTTCCTTCGTAGTCAATGCAATAGAAACCAGTTTATACCAGGAAGGAATTGCATTAGGATCCACAGGATCCACACCTAACCCGATAAAGCTCAATGTTCCATCCTCTCCTAACTCATAAGAATAGCCAACAGGAGCTTCATCAGTTCCACCAGATACCGTGAAATCACTAATCTTTGAACCTGTAGCAAAAGTAGCTTTATCGAAAGTCAACGAAACCTCTGTATTTTCCCAAGGAATGATCTGTCTTTCTAGAATAGAACTTAAATCATTATCTTCTTTCACCAAAGCCTGTATACATTTATCTTTAAATGTTTCATCTTCGGTAATAGATAAACCACGAATATTTTTAAGGAAATCCTCTAAATCAGGATACGATTCCGATGACTCCCCAGCCTTAGCTTGAATAGCATCAGCTAATGCATTCAATTGCTCCTGAACACTCGTTGCAATTGCTCCTTGATCCCCAATAAGAAGATCATATAATTTACCGGTCCGTTCCTTTAAATATGCATCTTGTTCTGGGATCTGTATGCGTTGCAATTCAACACACGAAACCACCCGCTTCAGAGTCACAGGACAGTTCAATGGATGATCCCGGTCAGTATCATCCTCTTTTTTAATCTCACTACTAAATAAATAAAACATATTATCAGCAGAAAAAGGCTGAGCAGGCATTTGCAAAGCCAGGGTCTGATAAGAATCCTTACCTGTAATATAGCTTATTCCAGCATCTTCATTCTCTCCAGAAGCAGGATAAACTGCATTGGCAACAAATACGACCTGATAATTTCCCCAGGCCTGCAATGTATCCTTTAAGGCTTCACGCTGTTCCCAGGTCATATTTTCACGTGTCAAAGGCCAGACAGTTTCAGAAGAGATATCCGGGATCTGCCGTTCTTTTACCAGCTCACCGTCCTGATATAATAAATAAGTCAGAGATGTGATTGGAGAAGTATTTTCCCCTCTGCTCAGACCTTCATTTCCCTCCACGGTATAGTCTACCACAAAGCAATCCGTATCAAGAACAGGTACATCAGTTCCTGCATCCACACCTTCCAGCTCCTCAGAACAGGCTGAAAGAATTCCCAGCATTCCGATATATATGAAATAGTTTACAATTCGTTTCATTTCCTCAATCATTTAATTAGTTTGACCAACCGTTCCAATCAGAATCAACATCAATCATCGCGTCATCCGTCGCTTCTGAATTCTCTGCAAATCCTGCATATCGAACTTCAAATTCTTCCGAAGTCATACCGTTGAAAAGCACGATAGTACGTGTATTCGGACGAATCTGTATCCTGGTATTTCCGTCTCCCATCAATGAATAAGTCTCAGTATCAGGTAAAGTCTGGCCAGATACTTTGTCCTTAAATATTACATTAATACTTGCATCTAATGTACATGGAGGTAATACCAGTTTAATAATATGCTTCTGTTTGCTTCTCACAACCGGACATGTATCAAAAATATAATCTTCTGTAACTGATCCTGTCAGCACCTGATTCTCTGCCTCATCATGTAACCAGATCGTAACCGGCACTTTATTCAGAATTAATTGTATGGTTGCAATATCGCGATCCTTCAGGTCAAACTGATCTTCCGGAATTCCCATATTCAGAACCAGTTCTCCGGTTATACGCTCCAAGGTCACATCCTCAGTCTGGGGTGAAGAATCCGCATCTACCCAACGGTCAATAATCTTCCGGTACAAATGCAGATCAGCATCTGAATTAACAGCCTCTTTCTGATAGTCCATGACAGAAGAATAATCCAGCAACAACTTATTAAAATCACAAGTCTGCTCTTCAGGAGATTCTTCTGAATAAATTGACTCAGAATCAATGCCCTCCAGCCGGGGCACAGCAACAAAAGCAAATTTAAGCCATTGCCCTTCAAGTCCGGTCAAATGATATTCACTGCCTGTCAGTGTTTCGAAAAAGCGACAATGAAGATCTTCTCCGTTCTGATGCTCCGACAAACGTTCTGCTACATAAAGCCGCACCAGACGATTCGACAAATCTTCAGAGATCTCATTCCCAACACGCGACTGAAGTTGAAAGGTTAAGTCCTGCCCCTCCTGCTTCATTTCCTGTTCATGTTGGCTACATCCACACATGGCCAAAGCCATACATATAATTCCTATTCCAAGACATTTCATATCCAACATACATTTATTTTTTAGGCATGATTACTTCCTCATCTTCCATCTCACCTGCATCATTTACAGAACCGCCTACCTCTCCGGTCTGAGGTCCCTTCCAGGCATTCTTTCTCCGGCAGGCTATTACATTATAATCTCTGTCACGACGTCCAACACCTTTTTTCCCGTCAGTCATTCTGACATAATAAGAAAAGCCAGGAGTGACTCCTGCCGGATCAGCTGCCGAAGGTGTTGAAGAGTGGAAATAGTCATCACTCCCACTAAATACAACATGATTTTCATCCAAAGCCTCACTCAGAGCCTGAAGTTCTTTGGCTGCAGGCATATACCACATGATTTCGTTATAATCAATCTCTCCGTTTCCATTTCTATCCCGATTTTTTTTCAGGATATATCCTAAAGCCATACCATTAAGCTGCTCCTTATCCTTGCGGCCAACCCAAATGCCATCAGTATTTTTCTCATAAGCAGATTCAACTCCCCACTTATCTCCATTTACTGCCACATCATACAACTTCCGCGTATTGGATAAGCCATCCCATTGCCCCGAAGCAATCAGATCGTCTGTAATAAAGCTCCAGTAATGATAAAATCCCCAGCCCATATGCTTGCGTTCCAAAATACGTTCTACATAGAATGTATCCCTTACTTCTTTCATCGTATGAACGTCATAACCAATATGAAGAACAACCATCTGTGCAGGATATTGCGTTACGGTCAGATAAGACGGTTCATCAGTAGATCCCTGCTTCCGGTAAGCAATACGTCCTGTACGCACGGGCAAAGAATTATTCGCTGACGGACTTTCAACCTGAGGAACATATTCATCTGTATGAATATAAAAGTACCTCAATCCACCTTCTGATCCGGAGAGCCGGAAAGCAGCCTGATCATCAGATGAATCAGCTCCAACCATTTTCGGATGATATTCTCCTGACATCGAAAGTTCCAGCCAGGGATGTTCATCCGGATCCTCTACCCAGATCTCCCATGCGGAAGAAGCATACATCAAAGCTTTCACCACATTGCAATGAGCATCCAGTCCTTCCGTTGAAGCCTGTACCGTCATAGCAGTCAGATCCTCCTTATCAATACGGGTATCCATGTCATCAATGGCGCGAATGATTACTTCGTATTTATATAACTTGTTACGTTCCACATTATAATCACTGAAGTTGTCCGCACCTAAGAACACTTTGTATTCTGCTGCATATGTAATCCCCATACGCTGATACATTCCTTCTATGGATAAATATGTGGCATTCTCAAAGTTGGCTGCATACGTACCTTTCCACAACTGTGCAAACTGCTTCTTCTCATCATCCGTCCGATTTGCCAGATCCGGCCAATTGACAGCCCAATCATCAGTACTTAATGAACCGCGGCGATTCTCAAACATACTGAAAGATACATCTTGCCATTTTACGGACTGATCATCCACACGTTCTTCCGGAGATAAGATCAGTTCATCAAAATAACGTCCGGCTGGTGATGAAAAACTCTGCATCCAGTCACCTTGATTTCCTGAAGTATAAACCGGTTTTCCTCCAGTAACTGTTTCACCGGGAACATTTCTTGGCACAATCCAACTTCCTTTGGGAAGAGATTTTACACTGATCTTACTTATACTGAACTGATCGTCAGTACTGGTCGGCTGAAAGCTGACAGCTACCTGAAACTGAGAAGCCAATCGTTGAACCTCTATTTGAACGTTTGTTCCCTCTGTCAAAGAACTGACATCTTCCGACTTTCCATACATCACATATTTTCCTTTAAAAGCTTCATCAGCCTCTGTCAAAGTCACGGCCTCTGCTTCCAGATCCTCCAATGCAGTTACCCTGGACATAACCGCATCCGGATCCATCAAATTACAAATTGCATGTATGTACTTACTTGAAGAAGGAAGAAAGATTTCCTGAGTGGTATATCCTTCCATCTCCATCCACTGTTTTGCCACACAATTACCGTCCGCATCAAAAACAAACAATAAGGCATTCTCTATACGCTGATCTGCTTCGGTTCCCGGATCAGTAACACGGCTCTCTATGACATCAGATCTTCCGGCCAGTAATTCAACTGTTACCTTTCCGGATTGAAAAGACTGACCATCCTTTTCCATCCTGTCTTCCTGACACGCGGGAAATAATAATCCCGCCATCAAGACAGTTATCCATATTTTCAATTTCATACGCATAATATTATTACAAATGACGAGCCTGACGACAATTTCCCCCTGTTGTACGCTTTACATAATCTGTTTTTACTTCCTCTGAACTTATATATACAACATGATCACTAAAATTAAGCGCCTTACCTGTACTGGTATGGTAATAAGTATCTGTTGAAATTCCCATAGAGTGTACTCCCTCAGCCTCAACAACAAATTCAAGCAGTGCTTTTAATTCATTTTTTGCCGGCAAATACCAATAGTCAGCCGGAGTTATACCTCCTAAACTTGACTTTGAGCAAAGTTGAATTGCACTAGACGGCCACCCTGCCTGATCCCTAGCTTCTTCAAGATTCTTATATCCATCATCCTCATCATTAGGGTAGTATCCCGGTGTAGAAGTCCAAAAGCCCCACTGTAATTGCTTTGCATCTTGTAAATGCTCTCCTGTATTCCAATCAAAGGTCTGACCATAGTCCAGTCTGGAAAAGGCACGTTTGGACTTCGCTTTATCAGACATAGTAATGATTAAAGCATTATACTGCTTGAGAGGTAATGACAATTTCTCTATACCTCCTTCATACAACAAAATATTCGCAGTTCGATAGTCGTTTTCTAATTTTTCCTGTAATGTCGGATATTGTGATATAGAATTATAATCACGATCTGCTACAAAGTCATAAAGTTGTACCTCCACATCCATCGGATTCTTTGCCTCCTCTGCTGAACAATCCAACTGATTTGCCCATGAATCAGTAGTACCGGCCTTCCGGAAATAAATAAAATTCATAGGATTAGTTTCTTGCACCAGGCCTGTAGAAATCGTTTTAGAGGTAAGAGTCCATGCTCCCGTATTCGAAGAAGGAATGATACGCATCGTAAAAGTGGTATTAATACAATCAAATATATAGTTTTCCGTATTATAAGGAACCACCATACGGGTATCAAGAGAATATTGCGGATATTCTGTCGCAAAATCTACTACATCCCAATCCATTACGTTCAATTCTATACTTGTTCCTTCCAGACTAGCCGGACGGTCAGACTCCACCTCATCCGAAACAGGCTTGCTGCCAATACTATAGATCCGGTTGGCTTCAAGAGAATATGCATAACGTTCAGTTTCTGTACTCCCTAAAACAATCTTATATTCTTTACTTTCTGTGTTACCACCATTAGCGTCAGCATAATCCAAATATAAAACCAACGTAGAGTTTTCAGGCGAAGAAGTTGCAGTAGATTTCAAGGGTAACAAATAGGCAGACAACAGCACTGAATTTTCCTTTGTCTTCACCTCACCATTATCCATAGCGGGGATATACAGCAATCTTCCATCCTCCCGGGTTTCATAACCGGACAAATCACATGAAGCCAGGGTCTGTTCATCAGCAGTTGAAACAGTTGCATAAGAATCAAAGCTGTTTACTGTTACCTGACTGCCATCCGGCTGTGTAACTTCCTTCGTCACAGGTTTCAAAGAAAACTCCGTTCCAAGCTTCTCTTTCCGTAAACACAATCTCATGGTTGTAGCTTTCTTTTCACCCGACATCGCCGGAATATCCGTAACATAACACAACACTCCAGCCACACAACGATTCAATGTCACACTGATCAACTGATCTCCATATTCAAATTTCTGCCATCCTGCAAAAATCTCCGTATGACACATATCGTCTCCTGACTTACCTTGAGCCAGTTTCAGCTTAGCCTGATCCAAAGTCAAACCTTTAAGGCTCTCCAGATCATCATGACCTGTTTTCTTTCCATTCGGGAAATTATAAGTATCTTCATTATTATCCACGGCAACGACCATTACAGTCAGCTCCTTGCCGGAATAAGACCGGGTATCAAACTTTAAACGGGTCCGGAACGGGTTCTGTACATTTGCCTCGCTGGCAGGAACCCATTCCAGTTTCTGTACATAAACACAAGTTTCATCTGACCCGGCGTCCGGAGCAAAAACATAAGCATACATGGACTCTATATGCTGAAGTCCTTCAGAAGAAGTCAATTGCGACCGGCTTTCCAGATAGTCACTTCCCACCGCAATGGTCAGTTCCGGCTGATCCTCTGTTCCTGCTTCCTCTCCATCGGAAGGCGAGTCTACGGGAACATCTGCCTTACATGCCGCCAGGAGCATCAGGCCTCCCATGAAAATAGTTCTGAATATTGTTCTCATGATCATCGATTATTTTTTTGCTTCCAACATAGCTTCATTAAAATGTATATACAACTTATAACGGTTCATGTTTTTATAGGCATCGCCCACTACAACCAGGAAACCTTCCATCGGTGCAATCTGCCGTGTCTCTGCATCTGTACGAGAAATCTGCTGATACTGATACCTGCCATACTCTTTAACCAGGAATTTAACAGCCCCGACCGTTGGGTTCAATTTAAAGAACTCACTCAGGTTAATGTGTGCCATAAAAGGATTACCGGCCATGAATGTATCTCCGGGACGTTTGTTCTCAAGTAAGATATGCAAGCCACTCTCGACAGATCCGCTCTCACCTTCATAAATGAAACGTCCGATATTCAACGTATTCCGGGAAAGACTGGTTGTCACACCTGTTTCCTGCTTTGTCGAATAATCATAGTAGACATAATCGGTATGACGTTTCGGGAATACAATCTTATAAGATTCTCCGGCACGGGTATCCGGTTCTGCCTTTACCAGCATTCCCCAACCGGCACGATACGGTTCATTGACCAGATTAAATGTCCCGGTCCAGTTATTGCCCGTTTCCGAATTGACCGTCACATACGATCCGTCTGCTGTTACATTCGAAGTTGTATAATTCCACATACGCTGGTAAATGAACGGAGTAAAACGATGCCCCTTTGAAGGATAATACGCTTCCGTATAGGAACGCCAGCAACCAGCAAAGTCTGAAACACGTTCTTCCGGGCCTTCCCACTGGGAACAGAAGATATCACCGGTATATGTTTCTTTCAACGGGGCAGAGAACATCCGATATACTCCCGGCTCCAGTTCCCAGTCCACCCAGGCTTCCTCATAATTCAGATAGTGAGTATTGACTACTTCACCTACGTTTCCATTCTGAGAAGCAAACTGGATTCTGGCACAATTATATTCTTTTCCAGATTCCAGTTTAGGATAATTGGACAATTCGGCGGGAATCAGGACATCTGTACATTTCCAGGGAACTCCCGCAGGACTCCAGTTATCCGGTTCGTTCCAGTCAGTACTCTTTGTCCCTGTCCATTTCATCTGAAAAGGATGAATGTGAAACAAGATTCGGTTGGGATAATCAGTTGTTTCCCCTTCCTCCAACGATTCTCCTTCAGCCAATGCTATAGTCAGATAGTAATCACCTGCCGGAAGTTTTTCCGTTTGAATCGTCCAATCAGCAATACCCTGACTGCCTGTAACCGTATAAGAGATTGGTTCCCGACTAGAATCATCTTTCATTGTTTCCGGATCATACGGAGTCAGTGTAAACTTATACGTCCGCCCGTCCTTGCCTCCGGACAAACCCGGTTTCAGATTTTCCGGCTGACAGACATGATAATCAAATTGAGTAGCAATGATACGGTCCACCGTAGGATCTACGTTTTCTTCCGTACAGTCAGGAACCCCATTGCCATCCGCATCCCGCATTCCATAGATGCCATAGAACAAATAATCCCCCAATGCCGCAATTCCGGCTACTTTCACCCGGATACCACTATAGGGTTTTGACGGGATGGCCTCAATGTATTTCTTTTCATCTCCACCCAATGCTCCCAAAGAGAGTAATCCATTATTCTGATTGATTTCTTCGACTACATTACCAGATTCATCCATTACTTCTACCGTCATCCAGGAAATCAGATTGACATCGGCAACTCCCTCAGGAGCGCTCATGGTAAACGCTATAGGCTGTCCTGCTGCCATCTGATCGAAAGTTGCACCGATTGTAAAACCACCCACAGAAACCGGCATTGCCACGATGGCTGCCGTTTCCGGATCCCCATCAATCCAGTTGGACAAACGAGTATGCGAACATCCCACATTGATTCCTACAAACTTTGTCCAGTCATAATTAATATCCAGGTTACTGTTTGCCGGAGTCATGATTTCCGAACAGGCATCCACTTCTGAACCGACCTGACAATCCTGTGCATTCCGTACAATAAATGCATTATATATACGCAGATTGGACAATTGCACTCCAAGCAATCCCGCAGTACCAAGCACAACGGTACTGAATGGTTGATCCGTCTCTACACTCACGGCCAGTTTGTCTCCCGAACCATTGATAAGCCCCAGAGACACACCATTATTGGATGTTGAAACCTTATTGGCTACTTCATTACCAGCTTGATCATATAATTTCACGGTAAAGAATTTCAGAGCGCTCAGTCCCAGCAATTCCGTACCTCCCTGTAGGGTAAATCCGACACGGATTGTTTCGCCAGATCCCGGTGTTACCGTTCCATCTTTCTTCAGAGCCAGCATAGTACCGTGTTCCAGCAGATTCACGGCTGAAGTCAGGCTGGCATAATCGGTCTGATCTGAATTAAGAACACGATCCGTATTATTTACCAGGTTTATCAAAGTTACCCCCCAATATTCTCCGGTGTCATCGACATGCCAGCCATTAGTTACATCACTTCCTGAAGTCTCAGATAAATACTGATATGTGCAAGCCGTAGCTGCTGATGAAGTACGAGTAATTGTTACCGGAACTGTAAAACTTCCCAAACCATCCGGTGCGGTATATGTCACATCAACTTTATAAGTTTGTCCTTCCTTCATACCGACAATCAGATGCTTGTCTTGAATTATCTGTGCTGGAGACTCTGAGTCATTTTGAGTTATTGTCAAAGAGACATCACCTTCTGACGGAGTCATGAATTTATACGAAGCATAAGCTGTTTCAACTGTTTCCGGAGTCGTGTAATAAGCGGTCGGATCCAATGTTACCGGTTCACGGACATACGCATAATGCAGTGTCATCTGTCCCAAATCTACATTCAGGCCGGTCATGCGCCAACACAGATACTTACAGGGAGCGGTTGTCATCAGACTGTAAGCGCCGTTTCCTCCTCCCAACAATGAGAGGCCCAACAATCCATTGCTTTCATAATGATCAACCGACGCATTATCATCCGCTTCGCTATAAGTTTCCAGTTCAACCTTATTAAAAAGTCCCAAAGTCAAGACTTTTTCCTGCGAGAAGCGATACCCGACTTCCACGCCTGCAGGAATCATTTCTTCAGAAGCTACAGTCACGCGATGGTCTAAACGTAGCAAACCAACAATACTACCAATAAGTCCTCCTGTCAATTTCAAATTTGATCCATTAGTCAAATCTTCATCAATCAATTCATCACTGTTCGGCATATCATAAGTCCAGCCCGATTGTCCATCATAAATAGATGCACCGTCAGACTTCAGCAAAGGCTTTTCCGGATTTGTTCCGACAAAAGCATAAAATACCTTCATGCTTCCCGCAATCACATCTGCATTCAATACACCGGTAGTCGACAACAGAACCTTATTAAATTTCGTTCCTTCCGTTGTTTTGATAGAAACAACCTGATTTCCATTGTTAACTGTAGCGCTCAGAAGATCCAGACCGACCAGACTTCCTCCGGTACTTGCATTGGAAGTTTCCACCAGCTGATCGTCCATATAAGTAGAAACAACCAGCAGTTTCAGAACATCAGCAGAAAGAACCGTGTTCTTCTCATCACCTCCGATCACAAAGCCTACTTCCTGTCCTCCGGCATACGTGCGATACATATCCTTTACTGCCAGCAGCTGATTTCCACCAACATTAGCTGAAGCCAGTCCATTCGAGACAAACGCATCCGTCAGATCCGTATTGACTACCGACTCCATACCGGAAGCCGTAGTCTCAAGAGCAGATACAAAACCTCCGGAAATATTATCCACTACACGACCGGGACCGACCAACGGAACACGTTTATCCTTCGCAAACCATGTTCTATCAGTTGCATTATATTGCAAGCCTGCAGCAGCATTGTCAAAGGTCATCATATCTCCTCGTCCGCCATTCACAGACATCAGACTGATATCATCATCGGTACAGGCGGCAAGAAAACCAGCCAGACACAGTAACAAAATACGAGTCAATTTCATCTTTATAATTCCTTTCATTACGTTCATTCTATCTTTCGCGTATGTCCCCGGATATTGCAGGAACGGCTTTATAGTACCCAGGCAAAGACATTCAACCTTGCAAGGGCTATGGTATCAGCC
>ULOC01059281.1_pt1 | contig 16498 bp, 15 predicted proteins | sample 1952181 | NCBI WGS metagenome assembly ULOC01 (sample SAMEA4835592, study PRJEB28245) | human gut metagenome | biome: gut microbiome; material: fecal sample | place: Denmark | collected 2008
CGCTTTAATCAATTATTCGATATAAACTCTATTATTTATAAATTTTCTTTTTCTTTTCATCCATGCTTCTGTCATCCAATTAGGCATATGATTTTTAAATGTTTGAATCCACCCATAACGCAAATATGTCCATGTTAATGCTAAAGGATAATACCATTTTTTTGTAATGTGATGAACACGTAAGCCTTCCAGTCTCAGTGTAAGCGGATGGGTGGCAGAAAGGCCATATTGCCCGTTATATTTTGCCACTATAATTGGAATATATTGAAAAACAACATTAGCTTTGCGTAATCGATAAAACAAATCATGATCAGCAATGATACGATAAGATGTATCAAATAGAAACTGTTTCATTAATTTCGTTTTAACGAAACAAGACTGATGGCAAAAAGGCATTATGGAGTTATCTTTTTTATAATCTTCTTCTTTTGCAATGCCACTTCCAAAATCAAAAATTTGGAATGTATCACCATATAGTACACCTGCATTTTTTTTCAATAGCGTAGAAAAAAAGTCATATAATGTAGAATTAGCATAGAAGCTATCTCCAGCATTCATATAATTAATCCATTCTCCTTTAGCTAACTTTGCTCCTTTATTCATTGCATCGTAAGTGCCTTGATCGGGTTCTGATACATATCGAAATACTTTATTCCCTTTAGCAAATAACGGCTTATAAGATTCAAGCAAGGTAATCGTATTATCTTTACTATCTCCATCCACCACTAAATATTCAAAATCTGTATAAGTTTGTGTCAAAACAGAATCAAGTGTTTTTTTCAAATCATCTGCTGCATTAAAGCATACAGTAATTACTGTTAATTTCATATTTTTTGTTTGCTTAATGACTTATTTAGAGCTTCATAAACTCTACGTGCACAGTTCTCAGTATTAAAATTCTTCTCTAGTTCTGTTGATTTTTGTCCCATTGCTTTCAAATTTTGATGGTGGAAATAGTCTAATGCATTGATTAATGTTTCTTCTTTATATGGATCAAATGTAATGCCATTTTCATCTTTGTGCACTAGCTCAGGATAGCATCCATTATAAATAGAGGTTGCTATTGGTAGTCCACAGGCCATGGCTTCTGGTACAACTAGGCTCCAGTTATCTTGTAAAGTAGGTAAAATAAAGACATCTGAAATAGCATAAAACTTGTATATTTCAGAATAATCTACATATCCTAGCAAGTGGATTGATTTTTCATTACTATATATCTTTTTAAATTCATCATATTTATTTCCGTATCCAATAAGTAATAATACATCTTTGGGATATTGCTTTATATGCTTTTCCCATGCGTGTAATAGAAAATGAACTCCTTTGGGCTCTGAGATGCGACCTGAAAACAGATACAACAGTCCATCTTTATCTTTTATATAATTTTTCTTCCATTTTTCCTTATCTGTAGGGCTTGTTTCTTTAACTTTAAATTTTAACCATTTGGCATCTGCATTCATTCCACCTATATGAATTTTGGTGGAATTAACACCTAAAGATTCTAAATACTTTTTGGTTTCTTGCCCGTTCACTAAAAAACCAGTAAAATATTTATTAAACAATTTTCGTTGCCATGTTTTAAATTTACCTGTATACCGCTCCGTGTGTAATGTTCGTTCATATCCCATATAGACAGGGATTTTAAAAATTAAACTATATAGTAAGACTAATGGAGTCCATTGAAAATATCCTTCTGTAATTAAAATGTCTGGTTTAATCTTATGGATTGCCCGTAATAAGCCGAAAGTGAGAGGTATACGTTTACCCTTCTCTATATCTTTCATTTTTAAAGACATAGAATAAGTATCGAATATATAATCTTTATAAAAAGGAATAGCGTTCTCTTTTAATTCCTCTTTAATTTGTTTGCAAAATTTTGATTTTCCACAAACGTCATATCTGTTTGTGGAGTACATCACATAAAAATTACCATTAAATAACCGTACAAGTTCTTTATAAAATGGCAATCGATATTCAAAAAAAATAGGATTACAATAAAGTATTTTCATGTTGTCTGTTATTTTTGAATTGAAGTTCTTGTTGTGATAATGGAATAAATACAAAAATAAAAATTATTAATGCATAAATAGGAACTGAGGTTGGTGACCATTCAGAACCAATAACAGGAAAGCTATTAGCATTTATAAATATAGCGACTATTGCAGGAAAGCATGCTAAAGCATACTTATTCTTTTTTTTAGATAACTTCAAACATACTTTACATTGCTTCCACATGAAATTGGTCCATAGAAATAGTCCAATTAAACCTGTATTTACTAAAACAGAAATAATCATGTTATGTGCGGTATTTGTGGCAAAAGCTATATATTTTGCAGCAATACTTCCTTTTTCACCAACAATAAATCCATGTCCTATAATGGGGCTTTCCAACCATCCTTTGATATATGCAGTCCATAAGGCTTCTCTTCCTGATGCATTTCTAATTTGTTCTTCAGATTTTCCAGCGTAAATAACTTCTTTTATAAAATCTCCAATTAGTAAATAGGCTAAACTAAAAATTAAAAGGGCAAAAAAAATTCTCTTTAAGTTAATACCGTTATAACTCGAACTATAAAAAATAAAAAGACCAATAAGAAAGGAAATCCAGCTTGCCGTAGAAGTTGAAAAAACGAGTGTTAGAAATCCTATTATAATATGATGATATACATCTTTCTTTTTTTTGATACCATATTTTATTACACCTATTGCTAACAGAACTTCAGACATACCTAAAATAGGAAACGCGTTGTCATGAAAACCGGCACCACGAAAAGCCTGAATAAAATATATTATATTGCATATAGATAGAAGTGTGAAAGTAAAAGTTATATTTTGGGAGACTGAGCCTATCTTTTTCATAATTAGTAAAACCATTAAAAAGGATACGATAACTTCTAACGCTTTATATCCTGCAACTGGTAAATATTGGAATCCTGCCCATGTAACACTAAATGCAGCAAATAAATAATATATCAAAAAGGAATATGACATCCGCATATAACCTTTAAGATATTGATATTTAGTGGATAAAATTATTAACATTATTAATGTTGCTAATATTGCAAAAGAGTTGTTTACATCTACACTAGAGAAGTCATTCATATCTCTTGCACGATTAAATAATGTTTTTCGCAGTATTAATACAAAAAGTAATAGTAGATATAAATATTTCCCCCTTAAAATTTCTAGCTCTTCCTTGATAATCTTTAACATAGTAAAAATTATTTTTTTATAACGTTTGATTGTTAATGTAGAATAGTTCTTTTATGGTGCTTTAATTTTATATTTAAAAAGAGAAAACAATAAATCCTAGTATAGATGTAATATAATGGAAGGTTATAAAAAAAATGTAGAAATTTCGAATCTATCATAGATTGTACATACATTTTGATTTGAATAATCTTTATGTGTTTTTTTACTTCAATATATATATCTTTTGCAAATGGTAATTCTGGCAGAAAGAAACATCTGATATATTCACAAAGACGATTTGCTATAAATATATTTATAATTTCACTGGGGTAATCTTTTAATTCCTGTAATATTACATTTTGCATCCTTTTTACATAGTTATATGAAAAGATTTTAGTTTGCATAATACTATTATCATTAATAAGATAATTATATATTACTTCTTTTATACATAACACTTTTGATATTTTTTTTCCTATCATTATATGAATCATCCAATCTTCACTTCTTGGAAATGTAATAGTTTTATGAAACATATCTTCTGTGAAAAGACTTCTTTTGTAAATGGCACCCCATAAATAAGGTGCTAAATCTCCATACAAAATAGCTTTTATATATGCCTCCCTACTTTCAATAATTCCATTTTTTATTTTTCTATCTTCTATAATTTTAGAAGAAGTGGATTGTTTTCTGATAATATAATTTCGACCTCTTACTATATCATACCCTTTTTCAATGTGGTGTATAAGAAGTTCTATTGAATTTTCTATGAGAGTATCATCGGAGTCTACAAACATAACATATTCTCCAGAAGCAATTTTAAGCCCATTTAATCTAGCCGAATTATTGCCTAAATTATTTTGGTGTATAACTATTATCCTCTTATCGCGATTTGCATAATTATCGCATATTTTCGGACAATTATCTGGACTTCCATCATCCACTAAAATTAGTTCAAAATTTTGATAAGTTTGAGAAATAATTGAATCAATACATTGAGGTAATAGTTTTTCTGTTTTGTATACAGGTACAATTATTGAAATCATAATAAATGTTTAAATTGCATTAAACTCCAATTTCACATTGTAATGTTCTTTTCCTCCTAGAACATATTTATAGCGTTCATTTCCTCTTGTAAAGTCTATCGATTTAATACATTTGCAAGCAATAGCTTTTATTATATATTCATATAAAACAAGAATTCCAGGAGAATATTTGTAATATTTTGGATTAGTTGAGGCTGCCATTAGTATAATTTGAGAATGAGATTTATCCAGACCATAATTGAAAGCTGCACATAATTCACCTTTATTAGATCTTATTGTGATAAACTTAGAATTAATGTCATGAGTAAAAGGAGTGTATTCAGGAAATTTATAATATCCTCTATGAAGTATTTTAGATGAAATAAAATACTTTATACGAGAAATGAGATTCTGATGTGGCATATTTTTACTTAATAATCTTATATTTCTATAGTTTTCAAATTCATTTAAATTTACTGATTTATCATCAAAATTAAAAATAAATGAAATTCCATCTGTATTGGCTCGATTATAAGCAGTTCTTATGTTCTGTTTTGAATTTTTTGATAATAGCTTTTGATATTCTTCTTCACTAGTTGGAATATTTAAATTAACACAAATGCTTTGTTCTGGATTTTTGAGGTGAAATTTAATAATTATATATTGAGCTAATTCAGATTTTTGCTGTATTTCTTCCAATATATAGTTATGAATACCATATTTAAGCTTTATTTGAGAGAATAAAAAATCTAAAGAATCTGAGTCAAATAAATTATATATGAAATTCAAATAATCTGACCATTGTGCTCTTCCAAATATATAAATACCTTTTTTATTGAACTTTGCAAATGTTTTTTTTACAATCCATAATGGGGCTATTAAAACTGTATTCCCGTTTTTCTTGACTCTTGCAAAAACATATTCAAAAAATTTATTCTTTATTCCTTTATTCAAATCTACAAGAATCTTATACCATTCATATTGTTGAAAATAGGTCATATCTTTCCCATTTTGAAGTAAACTCCAATCATGTTTCAATATAGAGAATGATTCAAGAGAAATAAAATCGATACTATACATTTTTATCGTTATTTAATAATTTTAATAATTTATGCCAAGGTTTTAAAAGATAGAAGCATCTGTCTTTTTTTGCATCAGTAGCTATTACTATATTTTCTCTGAATTTAGCAAAGTTCAACTGATGACCACCTTGTTTATAGAAGGATAAATCCTTTGGAATAAGATTTTCAGCATAGAGTTTTTCTCTATATACTGATGGTGATAGTTCTGTTATTTCCATCAGATGAATATCACCTCCATATTTTTGAGAACAGTCTTGTGCAACTCTAAATAATTGATTTCCATGTTTTATAAGAGAACCTCCGTTTCTGCCAAATTTTTTATTGTATTGTAATGGTGTTGCTGGGTGTAATATATAAGGACCTTCTAAAGAATGTGCTATATATAGTTGAAGATAATATCCTTTTTTGTCTAGTAGAGAGGTAAATAAATAATATACATTATCTTTTTTATATAAAACATTGTCAGCATAATCAAATATTATATTTTCAGGGCATTTATCTCGTGCAAGTAAGTTTTTCACTAAGGAAAATCTAGTGAGAGTATTGTCCTCTGCTTTATATAGTCTTATGGTATTAGACCATCCGGTTTCTGGTATCATGTATACAGAACCATTATCTTCAAAAACATAAGGGAATGAAAAATGTGTGCCTTCATCATAAAGAATTGGTACAGGTTTTGTCCAATGCTCTAAATCATGGGTTGAAATCATATTTATATTACCCCCTTTATTAAAATAGGTTTGATGCTCATAAAATAGAAAAAGCTTATCGTTATGGACAAATAAAAATGGATCTGCTTCTATTTTTACAGGATTCGTAAAGCAAAACTTGCTACTAGGGCGTATTTGAAGAATCGTTTTTTTATCCTTTTCAATAAAGGGATAATCTTTTTGGATAGAAATATCTATTCCAAAGCATTCGGTTATAGGAAACTTATCATGCAATTTCATGTATATATATTTTTTAAGATAAAAATGAAAATAGGTTAAGGCATCTTTGCCTTTCTATGCAAATCTTTTTATTAACGCTTTCCCAATCAATTTTTGTTGGTAAGAATGATGTAATATCATTCTTGGATGAAATGACTCTAGATGACAAGCCTGTAAATTCTAACAATGTTTTAAAACGTGAAGTTCCTCGTTCGTTGTTAATATATACAGAGAAAGGTTTATTAAATAATATGCTAAAAACAGTACCATGAAAACTATCTGTTATGACATAATCACAATCATAAAAACTTCGTAGCCATGTTTCAACGGATACATTGGGACTATTTTCTGATGGCAATTTGAGGTTTATTACATCTTTACACATAGTTGAAGTAATGAGTTCTATAATGTTTTTTATTTCTTCATTATTATCTAATAAATAAGTAAGGATCTTTCCTTTTGTTTCAGATGGACTATTATTAATTAAATGGATGTATGTTTCTGGTTTTAACAACATGGTTGGATCTATTGTCCATTGAGAGTCACATTTTAATTTTTGGCGACAAATATTGATACCTTCTTTTTCGCGAACTGTTACAATATCAAATTTCTTTATTAATTTTCTACATGAATCCAATTGCTTATCTGAGGGAGCCCATTTACTAACACCAAATGAAGCAGAATAGGCTATTCTTTTGATGTTCCAACTTGAAGCAAAATCAAGGAAATAAGGTAATAATGGACTATATTCTCCTCTCCATACTTGATCGCTTCCAACAACTATGGCATCAAATTTATTGGATTTTACATGTCTTGGAGAAATTATATTTGGAATATTTTTTTTAATAAATGGAATTATTGTTGCCATTTGATCTTGCATCTGTAGTTGTGGGTGTTTTTCGTTTCGAAGGCCCAATGACTTCATGATCTCCCATAGAAAAACAGATAATTTTTCTCTCATTGAACTTATTTCATACATCTTACCATCAATAAGACTTACTTGATGTCCCATTGATGAAAGAACTGTATATAATGCATAAGCTTGTAGAATTCCACCATAATTTGTGTGAAGAGGTAAAGTTAATATCCCGATTCTCATTTTAGTATTTTAAAAAAATTTATGCGTTTAATTATATGATCCCAATAAGAAATTTTTAATTCTTTCTCAATTAGAGAAATAACATTATTGGTATAAAATAATTGTTTAAAAAATCTTTTCCGGTGTAGATGCTCTTTTGTTTGGAGGTAGAAAGCACCATTCCATTTTTTTGATAATTGGAAATCTGTAGTTACAGAACTAACATCAAGTTGCTTAAAGATTTTCATCCCTTTAGTACTATTAATTAAAACTAAACTAATGCCCTGGTCATCATCGTATTCTGGACTTATGTTTTTGATAGCCCAATGATCGCCAATAGTTATATCAGATGATGCATGCCCATTCCGTGCAGAGCATGAATAACAAGATGGTCGTAATGATAGATCTGATAAGAAAGCTTTCATGTATGTATTTTCAGAAAAGACAGTATCAATAAGATTCCCTTTTTGTGAACTTATAGTAAGGCTAAACAATCTCCATCCTCTTTTTTTATTTCGAAAATTTATCTCTTTTATTTTAGAAATATTGCCATCCGTAATTTGGAGAAGATATTTTCTCCATAATAACGGACTAGGTGCACCATGACATAGATAATCTACAGCTAAAAGTTTATCATAATCTTTCTTTAAGAATCTTTTTAATCCTGCTATTTGACATGATGAGCCTGTATATAAAACCCATAAATTATTTTCTAAAAATAGTTTAGTCTGATAATAGGTTTGTTTTACATCACATTTTACATATTTTGATCCTCGATATTGCCATAAATCATTTTTATTATTTGTATAATCCATGATCACATTCCAATTATTATCAAAGCGTGCTCCAAAAACTATTCCACCTTTTGAAATGATAAATTCAGCTAATGCAGAAAATAAACCACCAGAAGAACTTTCCAATTTTACTATGGTGTCATTATTTTTTGCTGCTAAACAATCAAGTGGTTCTTGTTTATTAAAAGGATGTAATTCAGGACATACTTTGTCGCATAAATTACAATGAATACATTTTTGATTGTCAATTTGTGGATATAAAAAGCCTTCAAAGTCTTCTTGCATTGAAATACATTGATGCGGACATATCTGTGCACATGCTCCACATCCATTACATTTATTTTTTTCTAAAATAGAAATAGTCATTATTTTCGTTTAACCAATCTTTTAATAAATTGCTTTATAATTCTTTGCCAAACACGAATAATATAATAATTTATAGCATAGATAAATACTGTAAAATTCCTAGTAGAAACAGAAAGTGAGAAAAGAGATTTAGAAACCTCATATAGACAATGATAATTGTCGCTAATTTTTCTATAAGAATTTGTTAAACTTCCAAAAGTACCATACCATTGAATATAAGTTTGTTCATTGTTAAAGTAGATGTTTGTTATATGTGAAAGGTATTGAGCAACAAAAATTTGATCTTCTCCTAAGCTAACATCCTCTTTAAATTTTAAGTTGTTACTTTTTATAACTGTATTAAAGAAGCATTTATTGAAGACTGAATAAATTGGACTGTTAGCAATTTTTCTTTTAAAATAATCGGAAAGATTTATGTTCTGAATTTCTGAAATAGATGTGAAATATTTAACAGATTTATATTCATCTAATTTGCTTATTCCAAGAACTTTTGTAATATATAATGCGTCAGAATGGGTATGGTCATTTAAAAAAGAAAAATGATTTGGTAAGACCCAATCATCAGAATCTATAAAGGTGATCCATTCACCTTGAGCAATATGTATTCCATAGTTACGGGCACTACTTACTCCACCATTTTTTTTGTAATAATAGTGAAATCTTTCATCTATAATAGAAAATTCTTTGCATATTGTAGAGGAATTATCGGAGGATCCATCATCAATCATTAAAACTTCAATATCTTTCAGATACATACTTTGTACGCTTGAAAGACATCGTTTTAATGTTTGTTCCCGATTATAGATTGGTATTATAATAGATAAAAGCATAAGCTATAATTTAAAAATAGTTTGAATAAGGTTATTCCATTGTTCAATCGTTTTTTTTATATTAAAATTATATGTATTTAGATAGGCATTATAAGCAATTTCTTTTCTTGTAGTATCATTTTCTATTAAATCAATGATAGCTTTTGCTAAAGCATTAACATCTTCCGGCGGTACTAATATTCCATTTACTCCATTTTTTATCAATTCACGAGGTCCATTGGGGCAATCAAATGCAATGGGTGCTAATGAATAGGCTGAAGCTTCTAGAAGTACTAATCCCAAGCCTTCATGTCGTGATGGTAAAACTAATATAGAAGCTGAATTCAATACTTTCTGAATTTCAGTTGTAGCATGATGTAAAGAAGCATGTTTTAATTTTAAGTTATTAAAGGTGTCAAAGACATGTCCTGAATCAGTTCCATTATATCCCCATATTTGTAGATCCCAATCATCTATGACTGATTCAACTTGTTCCCATGCTTTTAGTAACATATCAAAGCCTTTCTCATAAGAAAATCTTCCAATTGCTATTACTTTCTTTGAGTTATGCTCTTTATATGCGGGTAATTGAAAAGTCAAAGGATTGTATATTTGAAAGACTTTCTTGGGATTTTCATTTTGCTTTTCTATATAAAGTTCCCTATCTCTTTTAGTTAAAACAATGTGGCCATCAGAAAATTGTTTAACTTTATCTAAAGCAGAATGCAGAAATGACATATTCTCATAATAATAGTGCGAAAAATGATCCCATGAGAGGTGCTTTATATTTAAGTTTCTAATGGACGGGATAGTCGTATTTGACATGCCGAGACCTACATCTACTATTAAATCGAAATGGTGTAACTTAAAGAATATACGGTTTCTAAAAATCATGTATTTAGGATGCTTTTCTGCAAATTTTTTTTCAAACCTTGACATTAATTTATGAGTGTGAACTCGGTTATCAAATTTAAAATAGGGCTTATCTCCCCATTGACTCAATACATGGATTTCGTATTCTTTCATGCATAAATTACGAGTGATAACTTCACAAACTCTTTCCGTACCACCACAATTTGAAAAATTTGCGATGGAAAAACATATGCGTCTAATCATAATATTATAGCCCTATTTGACTCATTAATTTATCTAAAATATTTTTATTTTCGAAAATTACTTTATCAGTTTGTGTCCAATCAATAGGTTCTTCTATAAGTTCTAATTTTCCTCTAAAAATCCGATTTTGTAAATTAAATAAAGAAGCGATCGTTTCAATTCGTACATTCATTCCTTTAAAGATTCCAACAATAGGAAGAACCATAAAAGATTTGTGATAAATCACAGAAAATGCCATACCATGAAAGGAATTTGTAATAATGAAAGTTGCATTTTTTATTAATCCTAACCATTCACCTACTTCTGGATATACTTTGGGGAAATTATCATCTCTACCTTGACTTGCTACATACTTTACTTCTATTTCTTTAGATTTTGCAAATAGGAATATTTGTTGAACGTCAATGGCAATCTCATTGCCTAGTAAATATAGCAGTAAATAAGGTTTTGTGATAACTTTGGTATTAGGAATAAAATTATTGTAAATTGCGGATGATAATAAAAAGGTAGGGTCTAATACTAACTTCGCATCTTTATAATTTATACGTCGACAAAATTCTAATCCATTATATTCTCGTACTGTTACAAATGAAAATTGTTTTATTATTGGCTTCAGAAGATTAATTTCCTCATTTGTATATTGTTTATGTGCAATGCTTGGGGCAAAAGCAAAACGTAAAGCACCTTTAGGTGCCCAATTTAAAAAATAAGTTTCATCATAACTCCCCCAAGTCTGATCACTTCCTACAGCATATGCATCAAAATTATACTTCTGTACATCTTCTAAAAAACAAAATAATATTTTAAAATTTTGTTTTCTAAAATTATTGAAATTTCTTGGATGAGCAGCTTCCATTTTGGCTGCTATTTCATCCCAGTGCCTATATATATCAATATGTCTTTGTTTGTCCTTAGAAAGGATAATTTCTTTAATAGGGAAAAGTTTTTTCTTCAGCTTATTAATAAATCTAATATGTAGGGGTAAACGATGACCTTTCGAAATTAGCAAATAGGGATCATGACCTCTCAATCTTAAATACTCCTGTGTCGCTAAGTATTGAAGGACTTGTCCATAATTATCTGATGTATCAGCAAATGTTGCTATGCATATTTTTGCCATAATATTTTAAATAGAAAGTTTATATATCTTAAATTTTATTTTTTGTATAAAAGTAGGATGTAAAGATTCTCTTATATTAGAACAAATACGCTTCCCTTTTTTTAATCCCTTAAAAAAGAACTCTCTTTTCCTATGAGGGATTGCACTATCTGACCATGAGGAATTGTAAGGTAATATAGCTTCAAAATTTACTTGTGGGGCAAAAGAAAGGAAATTTTTTATTATTTGTAATCCTTTTTCTGAATTTGCAAGAAGAAGGCTTACTCCTTTATCATCATTTAAAGAAGGAAGAAATTTTTCAACACCCCAAAAATCAGCCAATGTAATGTCACTATTAGATTGTCCTTTTTTGGAAGGACATGCATAGCAAGATGGTCTTAAAATTAGATTTTGTAAAAAAGCCTGCATATAGAGATTATCATAAAATATGGTAGATGATAAAATTGAATTTTTATTTGAGTTGCAGGTAGATTTTCCTTGTATGATAAAATTATATTTTTTCCAGCCTGTTAATGTCTTATCTCTAAATGAAATTCCTGTAATGGTAGAAATTCCATTTAGAGATGAATCAACTGTTTCTTTTTTTGTCTTATGTTGGGAATAATTTTCTTCTAGGTATTTTCGCCATACTTTGGGGCTAGGAACGCCATGACAAATGAAATCTACAGTAATTAAATTATCATATTCTTTGCGTAAGTAAAGTTTTAAACCGGCAATTTGACAGGGGCTACCTGAAAATAGAACTTTACGACCTGCTTTTAAGAAATATTCTGCATTACGATAAGCTGATTCAATTCTACTTTGTACATACTTGGAACCACGAAAGGCTGCTAAACCTTCTTTTGTCTCTGTAAAGGTATGACAAACTTCCCATTTATTATCAAATATAGCTCCGAAAACTACTCCTCCTTCAGAAATGATTTGTTCAGCAATAAATGTAAAGGCCCCTCCTGAAGAACTCTGTAAACGAATAGATTCATTGGGGTTGACAAAAGCTAAGGCTTGTAAGGGCTTTTTCCCTTCCTTGTGATTTATTGTCGGGCATACTTTTTCACAGATTTCACAATTAATGCATAAAGATGTATTAATTGTAGGATAACGAAATCCTTCAAAATCTTCTTGTAACGTAATACATTGTTTTGGGCATCTTGATGCGCATGAGTTACATCCACAACATTGCGATTTATCTTTGATATTTAACATATAAAAGCCAAAATATTAAGATTTTATTATAAGTTTAGGACTTAAATTTTATTTTGATCTTTTCTAGGAGGAAATGTCGTTCATTAGAATTCAAACCTAAAAAGAATGAAGCAGATCCAACAGATAGTACACTTATAAATCCAACTGTTAGAAAACGCATGAGTCCTTCATTCATCATGCAATGAATACTTATTGGTAGAATAATAGAAGTTATTATTACTCTTCCTAAAGGAAGATATATTTGTTTAATATAAGCCCCAATAGGTAAATTAATTAAATTGCGCAACATATACATACGAGCAATTTGAGTAATAGCTTCAATGATAAAGTGAATAATAAAAACGCTATAAGCTGGTGCTCCCATTGTTAAAGCAATATAGGAAAAGGGTAAAATAGTTAATAAAATAGAACCACATACTATTTGATATTTTTTTACAATTCCTGTTGCCTGATTAGCAATAATTAGAGGATTTGCCGTTGTGTAAATTAAAGAGGTACACATAATAATACGGAAAAATAGAATTGTATTTTCTGGAACAACTTTTAACCATAAAATGAGTATAAAATTAGTTTCTAATAGAGTTGGTAGAGAAATAAAAAACATTAAGAGAAATGAAAAACGAGCACTTCTAAACATCAGATGATGCATTTCTTCTAATTCATTTGCTGCATAAGTTTTGGTTATTTGTGGATTTAGTGCCATTTGAAAATTTCGAATAAATTGTTGTACAATGTTTTGTACTTGAATGGCAACTCCACGTGCTGCATTAACTACTGGACCAAAAAATATATTTAATAAGAGATTGAGCCCTTGTGTATAAGTTATTCCAGCTAAGTTACCAAAGAAGCTCCAACCCGCAAAAGAGGACATTTCTTTTATTAATGACTTATTCCAGATAAAATTAGTATGACACTCTGGAAACTTCTGGTAGCAATAAATTAAGTAAATTATTTGATCAATAATAGATACTATGAAGAAAAGTAAGGCATAGATAATTAATTTATCATAAGGTATAATCACTAATAAGAAAACAATCACCAATTTTAATATCGCATCTAATAAGGTCATCCAAGCAAAAGCAGACATTTTTTCATGTGCAATGATTACTGCATTATAAGGGACCATCATAATTGATAAAACTGCTGACAGTACAGACAGTTGATAAACCCACATAGCAGCATCTAGTCTTGTTTCAGGTATTTGCATTTTTTTGTAAAATAGCCATAGACCAATTGTTTCTGATGCTATAATGATAATAATGGAAACGATTCCGTGAATAGTAAGGCCAGTTCCAAAAACAGATCGTAACTTCTCAGTATCACCTGTTCCTAATTCAAATGTTATATTGCGAGATGTTGCTGAAGCTAATGCTCCATTTATAAAAGTAAACATAGTAACAATACCGCCTACTACATTATATACGCCATAATCCTCTACACCTAAAGTGTTTAAGATTACACGAGAAGTATAAAATCCTATCACCATAAACACAGACATTCGAATATACAGAATGAATGTGTTTTTAGCAATACGTTTGTTATCTACGGAGATGCTTATCATATTTAAGTAAGCGTCCAATTTTGACGTACCCTATAGGGAAAGCCCCTTTAGGAAGCTTTCCTCTTAAAGTTCTCAAAAACGGACTTGATTTTTAAAGTTTGTTGATGTTTATTCCGGTGGTCATCGGTAGCAGATTCTCATAATTCCTGCGGTCTTTGACCAACTCACGGAAAAATTTCTTCAAATAAGCCCGGGAGGAGATGCCGTTGGCCCAGCAAGTGGATATTAAAGTATGACAGGCGGCCGACACATTGTCATACGGTTGTAGAACATGCCCTTACGGTAAGGGAGTCCCTCTTTCTTCTCGACAGATGACGGAATGTCCGTTTTAGTATCCTCCGGAGGAAGGTCGGGAGTGGAACTACCATCAAAATCATCCTTATCCGCTTCACGGGAATCGAAGTCATGACGCTTGGACGAAAGCTTCTTCTGTTCCTTCAAGGCGGCAATTTTCTTCCGGAGTTTTTCTATCAGCGCGTCATGATCCGACAACATCCGCTTCAATTTATCAATCATTTTGGTTTGTGAGTTTTCATTCAGCGACAACAACTGCTCTGTCATATGGATATCTATCATGAATCTCACCGGATGGGAGGTCAAGGCACCTCCCATGGATGGGGCGGAAACAGAAAGAGACTTTTCCAGTTCTTGCTCTACTTGTTGTCCGTTTATCTGTACCGGGACGATGTGATGTCGGGCATCCTTGTACCATTTGTGAAACAGGTTGTAGGGTACTTTGTTTTTCAAACAGAAGTCCTGGATGGATTCATCTTGTGGTATCACCTCCGTCTTATAACGGATGAATTTTACCAATCATTTTGAGGATTACGATACTTCTGTATCAAATCTGAGATAAAAATTTGTTCTGCTGAATCTATAAGTTTAAGATTGGGTAAAATATGATAATTGTTATCAATAACTTCAGGATAACTTGCCATAAATTTCGCAATATATGATCTGTTATTCTCATCCATTATTTTGCCAAATTTTACATCATAATGATCACCTTGTAATAGAATCATTACTATTTCATCCCAAGACTTATTATAATTTAGTATAATAATGTAATTATTGTATATATTTTTATGTTTAAATATTATGGTATCAGCTATTGATGTCATATTTTTATTTGTATTAAGTTTATCTAATTTCTGGATTTCCGCCTGAATCTCATTCAGTTCTTCATCCTTTTCATCCGTCGCTTCATCATCTCCCCAATACTGCATTTCGAAAGCCATACGGCTTTCCGGAGTCAGGGTAGGCAGCAGGGCACGGATGCAGTCGCGCACTTCGCTCTCGATAGCCTGCAGTTCGGCAGGAGAAAACAGGTCATGCAGCAGCAGGCTGAGATGACTCCAGGTGTATTCTTCCACCTGGTTCAGGCTCAGCATGCTGACTGAAAGCAGAATTTCCCGCAGCAGCTTTTGCTGGAAAGGGTGATACACAGCGGTCGGGATGTCTTCATGCAGCCAGTCCAGACGGTAATACAGGATACCGCAGTAGTAAGAGACACCCTTGGCCAAAAGCCGGGTCTTGTCGCAGTAGTCCTGAACTTGAAACAGGGTAGTGGTAAGTTCTTTTATCATAACGTATTATTTTCCATAGCCATAGCCGTAACCATAGCCGTATTTCTTTCCGTAACCGTATTTGCCGTACTTGCCATAGCCATAGTAGGAACCGGTTTCCCGCTTGTCCATGTCAATGCCGTTGATCACTACGCAGGGGTGGGGCAGTTTGCCTTCTTCCTTTAGGGCGTTGACCAGCTTGAACTCGCTCTTGATGGTATAGTTGGAACGGCAGATATAGACGCTCAGGTCGGCCACACGGGCGATCAGCTGAGTGTCGGTCACCATACCGATGGGGGCCGTATCGAGAATGACGTAGTCAAAATGTTCCCGCAGGATGCTGATGGCTTGATCAAGGGCCGGACGGGCTACCAGTTCGGTGGGATTGGGCGGAATGCTTCCACCGGGCAGGATATAGAGATTGTCGGAGATCGTAGACTTCTGGCAGAGACTCAGCAGGTCGGTGTGCTGCGGATCAGCCAGATATTGGGAGATTCCCTGTCCGTGATGGGAGATGTGGAATATTTTGTTCAGACCGGGCTTGCGGATGTCCAGACCGACAATCACCACTTTCTTGCCCATAAAGGCAAAGCTGCTTGCCAGGTTACCGGCCGTGAAGCTCTTGCCTTCACCGGAAGTGGTGGAGGTAAAGAGGATG
>ULOC01053101.1_pt1 | contig 16483 bp, 17 predicted proteins | sample 1952181 | NCBI WGS metagenome assembly ULOC01 (sample SAMEA4835592, study PRJEB28245) | human gut metagenome | biome: gut microbiome; material: fecal sample | place: Denmark | collected 2008
GAACCTAAATTATCAGATTTTATCTGTACTTTAGGTTCTTTATGATTTTAAAGGTGTTTTTATATTATTTTATTATTGCTTTTCTTCCTGGATATTGTGCAATTTCTCCTAATTGATGTTCGATATTTAATAGTCTGTTGTATTTAGCAACTCTATCTGTTCTACATGGTGCACCAGTTTTTATTTGTCCAGCGTTTGTTGCAACTGCTACGTCTGCCAATGTTGTATCTTCTGTTTCTCCGCTTCTATGTGATACAACAGCTGTCATTCCGTGTTTGTTTGCTAATTCAATAGCATCTAATGTTTCTGTTAGTGTTCCTATTTGATTTAGCTTAATTAATATACTATTTGTTACTCCTAAATCTATACCTTTTTGTAATCTCTTCATATTTGTTACAAATAAGTCGTCACCAACTAATTGAATTCTTGATCCTAATCTATCAGTTAGTTTTTTCCATCCATTCCAATCTTCTTCTGCTAATCCGTCTTCGATTGAGATGATTGGGTATCTATTAACTAAGTCTTCTAAGAAGTCTATCATTTCGTCTTCTGTTTTTGTAACTCCTATTTTCCAGAAATGATATTGTCCTTCTTTTCCTATTTTCTTTGCTTCATCATACATTTCTGTTGCAGCAACATCTAATGCTAAAGCTACTTCTTCTCCTGGCTTATATCCAGCTTTTTCGATAGCTTCCATTATTAGTTGAAGTGCTTCGTCTTCGTCTTTTACGTTTGGTGCAAATCCACCTTCATCACCTACACCAGTTCCTAATCCTTTTGCTTTTAAAACTGATTTCAAGTTGTGATATATTTCAGCACACATACGTAATGCTTCTGCAAACGTCTTTGCTCCTACTGGCATAATCATGAATTCTTGTACACTTAATGTTGAGTCTGCATGTTTTCCACCATTCATGATGTTCATCATTGGAACTGGTAACACTTTTGCATTTGCTCCACCAATATAATTATATAATTCCATTCCTAAAGATGCTGCAGCTGCTTTTGCACAGGCTAATGATACTCCTAATGTTGCATTTGCTCCTAATACACCTTTATTTTCTGTTCCGTCTAATTCTATAAGCATTTTATCTATTTCTGCTTGATCATATACATTCATTCCTTCTAGTTTTGGAGCTATAATTGAGTTTACATTGTCAACTGCTTTTAAAACTCCTTTACCTAAATATCTTGATTTGTCTCCATCTCTTAGTTCAACAGCTTCAAAGCTTCCTGTTGATGCTCCTGATGGAACCATTGCTACTCCATGAGATCCGTCAAGTGTTGTTACTTCAACTTGAACTGTTGGATTTCCTCTTGAATCTAGCACTTCTAGTGCTTCTACACTTTCAATTTCTAAATAGTCTTTCATAAAAAATTGCTCCTTTCAATTTAATAAATTATTCGAAATTCATTTTACATTATATTATATAATAGCTATTTTTTCAAGCAAAATTTGCGTATTTTTTAGAAACCTGTTCGTGGCAATTTCTTTTTTTCTATCACGTTATATATAGTTGATGTTGCAGTATCTTCGTCACTGACTTTGTAATCTTTTGCAAAGCCATCTAATATTGTGTGATTTTTTATTTTTGTATCATTTTCTAAATCAGAGTTTACTTGCATATAAATATGTGGCTTTTCTATGTTACAAAAACCTACTTTTACGGTTCCAAAATTTATCTTGATTTCTGTTATTTTTTCTCCTTCTTCTAGATGAATCTGTGTCAAATCAATGTAATTATTTTGAGTCGTGTTCAAATTCGCCTTCGCTATCATGTAAGTATCTTTGTAATTGGTTTTATAGCATATATTGTAACTCAATTCCTGATTATATGTTCCAGTTGATATTTTTGTAATTTTTGCTTGCTCACTTGGCAATATGTCATACCATGTAAAGTTTTCGAGGCTTACTTCTCCAGAGTTCATTATCTCGAATTCATATTTTATTTCTTCATTTGACTTAATACTATTTTTGCATGACTTGGTTATATTAACTCTCGGCTGTTTTGCTTTATTTTTAAAGTCTAGCATTACAATTTCTCCATCTTCTGATATTTTAACGTTTCTTTTTTCATCATTTAAATGATACCATTCTCCTGCATCTGCTTCTTGCACAATATATTCTCCTAATGGATATTTTTTACTTGTCGCAACTCCTGCTTCGTTTGTTATTAATTGTTCTAGCAAATTACCTTCTAAATCATATATGTTATACTTTATTCCTTCTATTGGTTCTCCCGCTTCTTTTTGTAATATTTCATTTTTATCTTCACTTGTTTTTGATATTTGTATTTGCCCCTTTTTCTTCTCGTTTTCAATTTCTATTTCTAGAGTTTCGTTATGATTTATTGTTACGTTTTGATCCACTCCAATTTTGTATTTCTCATTAGTTTTCGTTTCTCTTAATATGTAGTTCCCTGCTTTTATATTCAAGACTCTTGCTTTTCCATATTGGTTTGTTACCAAATGAGCCACTACTTCGCCTTTATCATTTATTAGATCAAACTCGACTCCTTCTAGCGTTTTTGTTTTATCATCTTTGTCTACTTTTGTGATTTCCATACTTCCTATTTTTCGTTCGTTGTTGATTGTAATGACTGTCTTTGCATTATAGTTTACCCTTATTTCCCTTATTCGATTATCTAGCGCGTAGTCTTCATTTGCTTCTACCTCTTGCATAGTTATTATTCCTTGATACAAGTTTTTTATTACTATATGGCCTTCTTCATCTGTTGTATATCTTCCTATCGTTTCTCCATCTTTATATGCAACTTCAAATGTTGTTCCCGGAATGAGCTCTCCCGTTTCCTTGTCCACTTTTATGATTTCCAGTGTTGAAAGATTTCCTTTTACATCAAACTTCAAATTTCTTTGAACTAACTCTTCTTTGTTTTGAACTATTATATAATTCTGTCTTCCTTCAACGTTGCTGGTAGTATAATATACCGGATATGTCGTTTCCACAGATTCGTATTTAATATTTATTTCCATATCTGTATCAATTTTTGCCTGAGGAACCATTACTTTGAATCTATCTCCTGCTTTAAGTGTTGTTTTTGTTCTACCATTCATATCAACAACTTTCATTCCTTCCAAACTGGTTCCTATTATTTTTATTTCTGATTTTGCCTTTTCTACTCGATACTCCTTTGAATAAAATTGATAATTGTATCTATCTTGCTTGAATTCGCTAAGTTCTGTAAATTCCGGCTTGTCTACGTTTTTATCCTTTGTTGTTCCGTTGTATCCAATGTCTACTAGTTTATATATCGCATCGATAACCTTTGTTCCTCTTCTTTGTGTATCTTCTAAATTCTGTCCATTTATCTGAGTTTGTCCCGGTCTAAAGTAATCATATATATTTTCTAGTTTTCTGTTTCTTATAATCCAGTATATGGCTTGTTTTGTTGCCAAATATCCATCTTCTTCGGTTTCTACTCCTAGTCGTGTATAAGACACATATGGATAACCATTTTCCAATACTCTTTGTATTCTTTCGTCTGTTAGTTTGTATTCAACTTTTGTTGAATAACTTTCATCCTCTCCATTTACCCAGCCTACTCCACTTAAGTCTGGATTCACACAATATGCTATTTTCTTGCTTCCATCCTTGTCCGTGTAGTATGTTTGTGAATATATTACATACATCCATTCATCTCTGGTTACATCCCAATATTGTATGGTATAAAATCCCAATGGACCTCTTTCCACCTGTATCTCGTCTCCTATGTTTATATTGTTTGCTAATACTGATATCGTCGGCATTATTAGCATTAATATTTGTAGAATTATTATTATCTTTTTTATCATATTATCATCCTTTCTATATATCACTTTCCACAGCTTGTACACATAATCTTTGATTTACTCGATTTTTTATACAAGTTATTAATGTTAATTTATTTTCTTTTGTTTCCTGTAACATGCTCCAATCTGTTTCTAAAATGTCCTTTTTTTGATTCACTTTGTATCTTCTTTCTCCATATTTATTTTGATAAATTATTTCATCTCCTATTTCTAGTTCATTTATTCTTGCAAAATATGATGGCGAAGTTCCTCTGTTATGGGCTGCTAGTCCAACATTACCGTCATATACTGCAGTATCTTCTATATGTCCTATATATTCTTGCAAAACTTGTGGTGAGCTTCCTTCTTTTATTTCTCCCTGCATATTTATTTTGTTTATTATTAATTTTCCTAATACTTCTTCACTTTCTACTCTTTCTTCTTTTGTACTGTTTTCTTCTCTTGTCGTGCCATTCACATCGTTTTGATTTAACTTTTTTTGATTATATGCAACTAATCCACCTATTGATATTAGTAAAATGAGCACAACAAATAAGACAAATATTTTTTTATACATATCTGTGTCTCCCTTTATTTAATTTCTGAATTTTTTCTCGATTTAATTTTCTTTAGATTTAATTCCATATATCAAAATACATAACCCAATTCCATTATACTAGAAAACGGCTTAAAGTCAACGTTTTTTCCGTTTAATCGTATGTCAAGTTTCGACATATAATACAAAAAATAAGAGGAACTTTTATAATTCCTCTTATTTCTACATTACTTATGCTTCTGGTTCTACTAAACCATAGTTTTTGTTATCTTTTAATCTGTATATTACATTTACTTTTCCTGTTTCAATGTTTACAAATGTTAAGAATTTGTTTTGTGGTTGATCTTCTAATAGAAGTTTTGCATCTTCTGGTCCCATTGGTTTTATTGTGTAATATATTGTTTTTACTATCTCGTCTGTTATTTCGTTTTCTTCTGATCTATTTTCTTCTTTTAATCTTATAGACTCTGTCATATTTTGTTTGTCTTTTTTAGTTTTCATTTTTCTAATTTGACCTTCTAGTATGTCTACGTCTTTATCTATTGAAGCATATAGATCGCTACTTGCTGTTACTGCTCTAAAAGTTTCTCCAACTGCTGATACTTGCATTTCAGCAACTTGATCTTCTCCTTCTTTTTTTATTGTTACATATAAGTCTAACTCTTCATTCTCAAAATATTTTTGTATTCTATCTGTTTTAGAGTCAATGTAATTTTTTATAGCTTCTGTTGCTTTTAAGTCCTTTCCTGTTATTTTTATGTTCATAAAAATCGCTCCTTTCAATTTATCGAATTGTTTTTTAGTTTTGTATACTCATTATATATGTTTTCTTTTATTTTTGCAACTATTTTCTTGATTTTTTACGTTACTCCTTGCAAAATTAGCTATTTCGTGTTACAATAGTATCTGTTACAGAAATAAACTTAATTTGAGGAGGTGCTAAATATGCCAAATATTAAATCTGCAATTAAACGTGTAAGCGTTATTGATAAGAAAACTGCTAGAAATAATATGATTAAATCTGGATATAAATCAGCTGTTAAGAAATTTGAACAAGCTGTTGAAGCTGGAAATGTTGAAGAAGCAAAGACATTATTCTCTGCTGCTACAAAGAAAATAGATCAAGCTTGTACAAAAGGTGTTATCGTAAAAAACACAGCTGCTAGAAAAAAATCTTTATTAGCCAAAAAATTAAACGCTATGAATGCGTAAAATAAAAAATTGTGCACAGTTTTTTGTTTTTTCGTCTAAGGTTCATCCTTGGACGATTTTTTTGTTTAGCTACCTTTTCAGGAGATCTGCTATAAATTTCCACTATATTTCTTGTATTTTCTGTGTTATGATTAATATAGATACTTTTTACAAGGAGAATGGATATGTTGAATAGTTTAAAAATTTCTTATAAGACTCTGATATCAATTTTTAGTTTCAATTTGAATGAAAAAGCTAAAAAGATTATGAGTATTGGAATAAAAATTTCCTTTGTTTTGACATTGTTTGGAACATTGCTTATGTCATTATACATAACTACGAATCCGTCTTACATATTATTTGATTTAGGAACTAATTTATTCAAGTCTGGAACTTGTTTTATTTCTATGTTTATAGTATGCGGATATTCTTTTAGTAAAATTTGTAAAGATTTAAAAAAATAGTCTTCTTCGCCCACTTATGAGTAAAATGAAACTCCAAATATTAAAAATTTGGAGTTTTATTTTTTATTTATTTAATTCTTCTATAAACATTTTGTTCAACATTTGTGGATTTGCCTTTCCCTTTGTTTGTTTCATTGCTTGTCCTACTAAGAATCCTAATGCTCTGTCTTTTCCAGCTTTGTAGTCTGCTATTGACTGAGGATTTGCCTCTAATATTTGCATTACTACTTCTTTTATTGCTCCTTCATCAGATATCTGAATCCAGCCTTTTTCTTTAATTATTTCTTCTGGCATTTTCATATTTTCTTTGCTATAAGTAAATAATTCTTCTAATACTTTTTTACCAATGGCAGAACTTATTGTTCCCTTGTCTATTAATTTTACAAGTTGTGCTAATTCTTTCCCTGTAAATGGTATGTTCTCTGGTTCTAATTCTTCTTCGTTTAATATACGAGAAATATCTGATAATATCCAGTTTGCAACTGCTTTTGCATTTCCACATATTTTTTCTGCTTCTTCAAATAAGTTTGATAAATATTTTGATGCTGTTAATAATCTTGCATCTTTCTCAGAAAGTTTGTATTCAGACATATATCTTGTCTTTCTGCTTTCTGGAAGTTCTGGCAATGTTTTTCTAATATCTTCTACATATTGATCTGATAATCTTATTGCTACTAAGTCGGGCTCTGGGAAATATCTGTAATCTTGAGCCTCTTCCTTATCTCTCATAGAAAAAGTTTTTCCAGATACATCATCCCATCTTAATGTTTCCTGATATATTTTGTTGCCTTTTTCTAGTTCATCTATTTGTCTTTCTATCTCGTATTCAATTCCTCTTGTGATAGATTTAAATGAGTTCATATTTTTCATCTCTGTACGTGTTCCAAATGGTGTTCCTTTTTTATGAACTGATACATTGACATCTGCTCTAAATGACCCTTCTTGCATTTTACAATCTGATACTTCTATATATTCAAGTGTTGATTTTAATTTTTTCAAATATCTGTCCGCTTCTTTTGCCGATCTCAAATCCGGCTCTGATACGATTTCTATAAGTGGTACTCCAGCTCTATTTAAATCAACTAAACTGCCTCCAGTAAACTCATTATGATTTAGCTTACCAGCATCTTCTTCTATATGAATTCTTAATATTCTTACTTGTTTTTTGTTTCCTGCATCGTCTTCTATTTCTATATATCCATGATTGCAAAGTGGTTTGTCAAACTGTGATATCTGATAAGATTTTGGTAGGTCTGGATAAAAGTAATTTTTTCTATCATTTTTGCTGTCTTTTGCTATTGAGCAATTTGTTGCAAGCCCTGCTCTTACAGCATATTCTACAACCTTTTCATTTAATACAGGTAAAGTTCCTGGCATTGCCATACAAACTGGACAAGTGTGTGTATTTGGTTCTGCACCAAATTCTGTTGAACAGCTACAAAATATTTTTGTTTTTGTAGAAAGCTCTGCGTGAACTTCTAATCCTATGACTGCTTCATATTCTTCTCTTGCCATTATTTCTCCTTCTTTCTTTTATTTTTTGAATTCTGGTTTATAATTCTCTCTGAATTTTATTTTTTGTTCAAATGTATATGCTGCATTTAATATTGTACTCTCTTGGAATTTGTTTCCTATTAACTGCATTCCTATTGGCATTCCAGCTTTATCAACTCCACATGGAACAGAAATTGCTGTTACACCTGCTATATTTATTGATACTGTACATATATCTGCTAGATACATTTCTAATGGATTATCACATTTTGCTCCTATATCAAATGCTGTATTTGGTACTACTGGTGTTAATAATATATCATATTTAGCAAAGTTCTTATCAAATTCATTTTTTACAAATGTACGAACTTTTTGAGCTTTCTTGTAATATGCATCATAATATCCTGATGATAACACATATGTTCCAAGTATTATTCTTCTTTTAACTTCTGCTCCAAATCCTTCACTTCTAGAATTTATAAATAATTCTTTTAAGTCTTTGTAATCCTTAGCTCTATAACCATAGCGAATTCCGTCAAATCTTCCTAAGTTCGAGCTAGCTTCTGCACAGGCAATTATATAATAAGTTGCTAACGCATATTCAGATACATCTAGTGAACATTCTTCTACAATTGCTCCCATTTGCTTATATGTTTCTATTGCTTCTTCTAGTTTTGCTTTGACTTCTTCATTTATTCCTTCTCCAAAGAATTCCTTTGGCACTCCTATTTTTAGTCCTTTTACATCATTCTTTAAAGCTTTTAGATAATCAACTTTTTCTCTGTCAGCTGATGTTGAATCTTTTTCATCATTTCCTGCAATTATATTAAGAAGTGCTGCACAGTCTTTAACATCCTTAGTTATTGGTCCTATCTGGTCAAGAGATGATGCAAATGCTACTAGTCCATATCTTGATACTAAACCATATGTTGGTTTTAGTCCAACTACTCCACAGAAAGATGCTGGCTCTCTTATTGAACCACCTGTATCAGATCCTAACGCCCAAGGGACCATATTCGCTGCAACAGCTGCTGCTGAACCTCCAGATGATCCTCCTGGAACTTTATTTAAATTCCATGGATTATGAGTAATCTTTATTGCCGAGTTTTCTGTTGAGCTACCCATTGCAAACTCATCTAGATTTAATTTTCCTAAGCTAATGATCTGTTCATTTTTTAATTTTTCTACAACTGTTGCATCATATGGAGCTACAAAGTTCTCTAATATTTTAGAAGCACAAGTTGTTTTTACTCCTGTTTGGCAAAGGTTATCTTTTAAACCTATTGGAATTCCTGCAAATTTGCTTTTTCTTGAATTTGCATCTATTTCTTTTGCTTCTTGCAAAGCTGATTCACAAGTATTTGTTATAAAAGCTTGTACATCATTTTCTTTTTCTTTTATTCTATCTGAGTAAGCTTTTACTATTTCTTCTGATGTCAATTCTTTTTTATCTAATTTTTCTATCAATTCACAAACTGTAAGATCTGTAATGTCTCCCATTTTCGTCCTCCTTGTATAAATTTATTTTTCTTGCCACTCTAGCATATTTTTTATCTCTTCTTTTACCACTTTTTCATCTCTACAATTATCAAGCTTGACAACATTGATTTGTGGATATTTTTCAGCTATTTCGTCCGCCATTTTCAAATATGCATTTTGTTGGTTTATACTACTCTGTTTATTAAATTTTGCATAAGCATTTTTTGCTTTTCCCGCTCTATTTAATCTCTTCTCAAATTCGTTCTCATCACTTAAGTATAGCGTAATATAATAAATTTCGAAGTCCATATTAGCAAGCCTATTTAATAATTTCTCGTATATGTCACTAAAAGTATATTCTTTAAATCCTAATCTGCAATAAATTTCTTCTGTAAAAAATGTTCTATCAAACAATAAATTAATACTCATATTTTGTAATTTTTCTATATAATCTACTAAATCAATATACATTTTTTCTGATTTTGCTCTGCCTGTTGGTGTTGAATCTGCTGTTCCACTTAATCTATATAGATTTGTATACGGAATCGCGTGTCTTATATAATCTGTTATTGTAGTCTTTCCTGCTCCTTGAGCTCCCTCTACTATTATTATTTTAGAATTTGCCATATGTTCTTCACTCCTTATATTTTACATTACCTTTGGTATTTTAAACATTCCTCTTTCTTGCTCTGGTGCATTTTGTAAAAGTCCTTCATGATTTTCAAAAACTTTTACTTCGTCTTTTCTAAAGACATTACATCTTTCATTTTCTCCAATAGTTTCTTCTAATCCCTCTACTGGAGCTTTATTTACTATATCTGCAAAGTTTAAAATTTCTTGTAAGTTTTCTAAATATTTATCTACTTCATTTTCTTCTAATTTAAGACTTGCAAGTTTTGCTATATGCAATAATTCTTCTTTACTAACTTTCATTTATCTCAGTCCTTTCGCTCTTAAAGTCTATACTATTATATAATTTTTTTGTCAGATAAACAAGCAATTATCGGCAATTTATCAATATTTTTTATAATTTTTGCATAAAAAATGACCGTCTTAATGTAATTAACATTAAAACGGCGAAGTTTAAAAAAATTTATAAAAAACATTATACAAGAATTGGTTCTTTTCCAACTTTTTGATCTTGTACAAGCCTATTATAAAACAATTAGTTATAAGTTGTCAAGTGTTTTTTATTTTTTTTGCATATTTTGGGTAAGTTTGGAAACACTATACTTGAAAGGATTATATTATGAAGAAAAGTGCTTATTTAATTATTATTGTTGTTAGCCTTATTGCTATAATTATAGGTTTCTCTATTTTAGTTTTTAATATTTCTAGAATCGATAAAAAAACTGAGTCATCAAATAGAAAGCTGCCTGAAAATGTAATCAACCACAATGCAATTCCCACTAGCTCTGCTGAGATTCAAATTTCTCCAAATGCCACTATTACTAAGGTTTGCACTTATAAAAAATGTGGTCATACTGTAACTGTCAGCGAGACCATTCCCAACAGCTTTGCAAATCTTACCGAAGATGATTTCAATAAGCTATACTCAGAATGGGATGTATCCGAATTTTCTCCCTCTTCAATTAAAATTTTAAGGACTTTTGACGGGAATTGTGGCGAGCATTTTTTAGTAAAGGACCGCAATGGCTATATTGCAATTTATCATATAAAAGATGACGACGATTTCAAATTAATCGAAACCACAGGAATTGCAACAAAATATTTGTCACAAATTGATATGAATGAACTAAAAAATGGAGTTACTCTATATGGAAAAGAGAATTTAAATGCTTATATTGAAGATTTTGAATAGATTAAAGGCTCTGGTATAACCAAGAGCCTTTGTTTTATTTTGTTATTATTTCTCTATCTGCTGTTTTTAGTTCTTCTTTGTTTACATATCCTTTTTTGTAAAATTCTCTAAAATACATAACTAGAGCAAATATTGTTAATATTAACGCTATGTAATATATGTATATATCAACGTGGTATTTAAAGTCAAAATAATTGATTACAAGTGAAGACACTATCGCTATATAAAATACTACTGTTGCTAGCTTTCCATACCATCTGCTAGATACAACAAGCTTTTTTCCATAAAGAAACGAGGCGCCTGCTACCATTACTGTTTCTTTAATGAATACAATTATTAATATCCAATATGGGATAATATTAATGTATGATAGCGCTATAAGAGTTGCAATTTGTGTCATTTTGTCCGCCAGTGGATCAATTAATTTTCCAAATTTTGTAATACAGTTAAATTTTCTAGCTATAAATCCATCTAGTACGTCCGTTATTCCTGATATTGTTAAAAATATAAATGCTGCTATAAAGTTTTTATTTACTATTGCTCCAAATATAAATGGTATAAAAACGAATCTACATGTCGTTAATATGTTTGGTATATGTTTAACCATATTTTTCCCTCCGTTATTGGATATTAAATTCTAATTTTTCTTGTTTATAATCTATTAGCACTTTTTGTCCGTTATTTAATTCAGATTTTAGTATCATGTCTGATAATTCATCTTCTATATATCTTTGTATTGCTCTTCTTAAAGGTCTTGCACCATATTTTAGGTCTGTTCCTTTTTCTAGCAAATAATTCTTTGCTTCATCTGTCACTATTAGCCCAATATTTCTGTCATTTAAAACTTTTTGCGTGTCTGCTATCATTAAATCAACTATTTGCAATAATTGTTCCTTTGTTAAAGGGTCAAATGCTACAATTTCGTCAACTCTATTTAGGAATTCTGGTCTAAATAGGTCTTTTAGTGCGTCTAACATTTTATTCTTAGATGTTTCCGATGTTCCTCCAAATCCAATTGAATTTGTATTTAAATTTGAACCCGCATTTGATGTCATAATTATTATTGTGTTTTCGAAGCTTACAGTATTTCCTTGCGCATCAGTTAATCTTCCATCATCTAATACTTGTAATAAAATATTGAATACATCATGATGAGCCTTTTCGATTTCGTCAAGTAATATTATTGAATATGGATTTCTTTTTACCCTTTCAGTAAGTTGCCCAGCATCATCGTATCCTACATATCCTGGAGGTGCACCTATCAGCTTAGCTGTTGAGTTGCTCTCCATGTATTCTGACATATCAAATCTTATAATTGATTTTTCGTTTCCAAACATTTCGTAAGATAAAGCTTTTGCAAGTTCTGTTTTACCAACACCAGTTGGACCAACGAATATAAACGAAGGTGGTCTTTTAGTACTTTTTAAACCTGCTCTATTTCTTCTTATTGCTCTTGAAACCGCTTCAACTGCTTCGTCTTGACCAATTATTCTTTTATGAAGGTTTTCCTCCAAATTTAGAAGTTTTTTTGTTTCTTCCTCTGTAATCTTATTAACTGGAATTTTTGTCCAGCTTTCAATCACATTTGCAATATCTTGAACCGTTAACTCTTTTGGTTGCATACGAGCTTTAATGGTATCTATTTGGTTTAGTACTGCACACTCTTGAGTTTTAAGTTCTGCTGCTTTTTGATAATCTTCAGTGGAATCGGCTTGTGCAGCTTCTTCCTTTTCTTCTTGTATTTCTTTTAATTTATTATTTAACAACTCTAAATCATATAAATCTTTGTCATTAAGATTTATTTTCGAGCAAGCTTCATCTAATATGTCAATAGCCTTATCTGGCAAAAATCTATCATGAATGTACTGTTCTGACATCATAACCGTTTTTCTGACTATCTCCGAAGAAATTTTAACATGATGATAATCTTCATAATATTTTTTAATTCCATCTAGTATTTTTATTGTGTCTTCTGCATTAGGTTCTTCTACTATAATTGGCTGGAATCTTCTTTCTAGTGCTGTATCTTTTTCAATATATTTTCTGTATTCCTTTAACGTGGTCGTTCCAATTAATTGAATCTCTCCATTAGCAAGGGATGGTTTTAATATATTAGCGGCATTCATAGAATGTTCTGCATCTCCTGCCCCTATTATGTTATGAATTTCATCTATTACAAGAATTATATTTCCAGCTTCTTTACATTCGCTTATTATAGCCTTCATTCTAGCTTCAAACTGGCCTCTAAATTGTGTGCCCGCTATGATTGCAGTCATGTCTAGAAGATATACTTCTTTATTCAATAATTTAGCTGGCACTTCGCCATTTGCTATTTTAATTGCCAATCCTTGTGCTATTGCAGTTTTTCCAACACCAGGCTCACCAATTAAACAAGGATTGTTCTTTAATCTTCTATTTAGTATTTGAATCATTCTTTCTATTTCCTTGTCTCTGCCAATCACCTTGTCTATTTGATTATTCTTCGCCTTCACTGTTAGATTAGTTCCATATGTTTCTAATGTTCTTCTTTTTTTATTTGTTTTTGTCTTTTCTTTTACTTTTTGTCTTCCTCCAGAAAAGTCATTGCTTGCATCTTGCCCCTGTTGATTTGCTCCAAATAAGCCTGAAAATATTGAGCCTAGAGGAATTCCTTTAGGTTGTTCCTCATCATCATTATTTTCCTCATTCATCATTTCAGTCAATTGTTCCTCATCTATTCCTTCCATATTCGTAGCTAAGTTTGCAAACAAGTTATCTATTCCCTGAGTTAAATTTTGAATATCTTTTTCTGATAAATTAGCCTGTTTTGCTAATGAATCTATTGGGTTTAATCCCTTCTCTTTTGCACAATTATAGCAAAGTCCTTCTATCTCAACTTTGTTGTCCTGTCCTTGTTTATTTATAAAAATTACTGCCGTATTCTTTTTGCATACTGAGCATAACATATAATTCATTATCTCCTATCTGTGTATAATCTTACATATTATATAATACAATAAAATATTGAAATAGTCAAATAAATTTAATTTAGCCGATATTATTTTATAATTTACAAAAATCGTCTTTAAGTCTATTGTATTATTTGGTATTTTTTGGTAATATGTATGTGTTAGCATTATTTTTTTAGGCAATTTATTTAGTAAATATACTATTAAAGAGGAGTTTTAAAATGAGTAAATTATATGATACATATAAAAATTTAAAATTGTCTGAGAATGGCTATGTTTATTTGTTCAAATCTGGTATTTTTTATATTTTGCTAGATGATGATGCTAAGCGTGTTTCTATTTCACTAGGGCTAAAATTAACTAAGTTTAATGATTCAATTCTAAAATGTGGTTTTCCAATATCTTCAAAAGACAAATACTTTCAATTACTAAAAGCTAATAATTTCGATTTTAAGATTATAGAAAATACTACTATTTATACTATGAACGATTACTTAGCAAGTTCTGATACAAAAAAACTTTTAACTATGATTTCTAATGTTGATACTGACACTTTATCAATAAAGGAAGCTTATGAATTTATAGATAAAATTAAAAATATAGCTAATGATTTATCTCATTAGCTTTTCTTCAATAGGTTTTCGTAACAAATTATACTATTAGTTAAATTAACCAAATCAATTTTTTTGTTTTGATATAAGTACTTTTTGTATTTTATTTTTCTTTTAACATTTCTGTATTTAGCATATCTTCCTTTTTTATTGCGCCCCAAAAATATAAAATTATTTGTATTTTTATATATTCTACTTTTTCTATTCAGCACTAAATTTTCTTTCTCCAAAAACAGTTTTATTTTTTCAAAACATTCTTTTAAGTATTCTTTTGAAGGATGAAACAGTAAGAAATCATCTTGATATCTCACATAATATTTTATTTTCAGTTCTTCTTTTATATAGTGGTCTAAGTCGTTTAAGTAAAATACAGCTAAAACTTGACTAGTCATATTGCCTATTCCTAATCCTTTTTCTTCACTATCAATTATTTTAAATACAATGTCTAAAGCATCTTTATCTTTTATTCTTTTTTCTAATTTTTCTTTTAATCTTGTATGGTCTATGCTTGCAAAAAACTTACTAATATCACATTTCAGTATGTAATAATCTTTGTATTTTATGTTGCATTTTTTTATAAAATTTTTCTCTAACCTTAGTCCTTCTTTTGTTCCTCTATCTTTTATGCTAGCCACATTTTCCGGAATTAAACACGGGTTTAATGTTGGGTACAATATTTGTCTACTTACTAAATGATTTATTATTTTGTCTTGTAAATTTTGACTAACTATTCTTCTTTCTTTAGGTTCATATATTTTAAAAATTCTACATGGTCCTACTTCATAATTTTTGTTTATCATAATATCGTAAATTCTACTTATATATACGCACTTGTATTCTTTGTATTTTCTTACTTTTCTTTTGTTCTTTGTGTTTTTGCAAACTTCGTCAAAAGCTTGCATAATATTTTCCATCTTACAGGTATATTGATATAAATTATTTTTTCTTTTCATCTGTTTGCTCCTTTTTAAAAGAAGTAGCTAAAAAGCTACTTCAAAAACAGTTCTAAAATATAATCCCCTTCGCAAAAGCTACTAACAATTATATTTATCTATTTTTATTTATAACATTATATGTTAAAGGACTACGGTTTGTTTCTATATTATCTCTTATATGATATATTAGCATATAACCACAGTGTATAGAAGCTACGGGGCGGACACCAAAGCTATTAGCATTCCAGTTACCGTTCGAGTTGAATAAGTTGTTGCCAGCGTTGACATTGCCGTTATTGACATTGCCAGGGCCAAAGTTTGCATTGTCAGAGTTAGCGTTAACTGCAGGCGAGGCCAGCCACATCAACCAAGCCCTATATTACTAATTTGTATTAATAGTTTTTTTCCATCCAGTTGCATATTTAATTATATCGTCTAGCTTTTGCCCAAACTTTACATATCTTTTACTATTTATTATTTCTTTGTCATAACATAAATTTAGCAAAAAATCTATTACTTTTACTTTGGCAATTATATCTTCTATTAAGCATTCTCTTGTTGCTTGCGATGTTAAATTGGCTTTATAAGCAAGCTCTAGCAACTCATAACTTTCTTCTTTTAGTTTACTTTTTATTTCTATGTCTTTTTTTGGAAAGTTATTTAAATGTGTGTCCATATAAACTATTAATTCTCTAATATAATTTATTACTTTAAATTTTTCTTCTTTCATTTATTAAACTTTCTATTTGACTTATTAATTCTTTTTCGTTTTTATGAGTATTCAAATAATTTGTTATTTTATCTATTCTTATTTTAATTGCATTTTCTGCTTTTCCTAGTTCATAATATTTTTCATAGTTGTTTAAATTTTTATAATTATTACTTTCTTGCTCTTCATAATTATTTCTTCTATCCAATACTATGTAGTTTATTCTTTTGTTTTCTAGTTGTGTAATTATTTTGTTGTATGCTGTTTTTGGAAAAGAGCACGAATAAATGTTATTTTCTAATATCTTTATTTTATATTTTTCTAAATAGTTAATTATAAAAGTGTCTTTTCCATAGCAATAGTAAAATGTTCCTATTTCTACTAATACAACATAATTTTTGCATACTTGTTTTACAGTTTTCACAATATTTAATATTTTATCTATTTTCATTTGTGTGCCTCTTTTTTGCGGAGCCCCCAGAAGT
>ULOC01005458.1_pt1 | contig 16455 bp, 14 predicted proteins | sample 1952181 | NCBI WGS metagenome assembly ULOC01 (sample SAMEA4835592, study PRJEB28245) | human gut metagenome | biome: gut microbiome; material: fecal sample | place: Denmark | collected 2008
CATTTTAAATTACCATTTATTGATCGTGTTGCAAATCAAGTAAGTTTAAAAGAAATTGTAAAAGATTTCGCACCACAACCAGTAATTACAAAAGATAATGTTACTATGCAAATTGATACAGTTGTTTATTTTCAAATTACAGATGCAAAATTATATACATATGGAGTAGAAAATCCAATTGCTGCTATTGAAACATTGACAGCTACAACTCTTCGTAATTTAATTGGTGATTTAGAATTGGATCAGACATTGACTAGTAGAGATCTTATTAATTCTAAAATGCGTGCTATTTTAGATGAAGCTACAGATCCATGGGGAATTAAAGTAAATCGAGTTGAAGTAAAAAATATTATTCCACCTCGTGATATTCAAGAAGCAATGGAAAAACAAATGCGTGCTGAACGTGAACGTCGTGAGAAGATTCTACAAGCTGAAGGAGAAAAGAAATCTAGTATTTTAATTGCAGAAGGAGAAAAAGAAAGCGCAATTTTAAGAGCAGAAGCAAAAAAAGAAAGTGAGATTCGTATTGCAGAAGGTGAAGCGCAAGCCCTTATAAAAAGAAAAGAAGCAGAAGCAAAAGGAATTGAACTTTTAAAAAATGCAAAAGCTGATCAAGCAGTTTTAACTTTAAAAAGTTTAGAATCATTAGAGAAAGTAGCTGATGGCCAATCTACTAAAATTATAGTTCCATCTGATTTACAAAACGTTGCGACTTTAGGTACTATGATTCAAGAAATGTTAAACAATCATGACAAAAATAAATAATAAAAGAAAAATTATACAATTAATTATGTGGCCAATTCTATTTGGAATTGGCCAAATTCTTGTAATTGTCGCAATGTTTTTGTTATTACAAATGATAAAACCAATTTCATTTGTTGAGTTTGAAGTGCAAGATCGTTTACGTACTATTTTGTTTCCAGCTACGGCTTTTACTTTTTTGATATTTTTTCCATTATTTTATAAAAAATATCGCAAAGAAAATATCAATCATTTTCAATTAAAGAAATTTAAAATGGTTTATTATTCATTATTTGGAGTAGTTACTTCTTTTGTCATTAATCTATTTTTCATAAAGTTAGAAAGGATGCTTCCTATTACTCCATCTTTAAATCGTATTGAAGTTATTTATGATTGGTTTTATATTGGAAGAATTATAAGTACTGCTTTTATTGGTCCAGTGCTAGAAGAATTACTATTCCGTGGTTTTTTATATCAAGAAGCCAAAAAATATATGAAAAATATGAGAGCTATTATTTTTGTTACTGTTCTATTTACTTTATGTCATACTACAATTTATAGTATGCTTACTGCACTAGTTACTAGTTTTTTAGTATTAGATGCTTTAGAAAAAGAAAAATCAATTACAGGTCCAATTTTATTTCATATATTTTTAAATCTTACATCCATTTTATTCATACCACTTGTAATTAAGTATCAGACTTTATGGATTGATATTTTATTTGGAATTATGTTAATTTGTTTTATGATGCTTTATTTTTTACCAAATAAAAAAGAAATCAAAGAGTGATTTGAAAAAAATCACTTTTTTTCTTTCATAATTACATAGTAATCTTTTATAAATCATGGTATAATTATTTTGGTGAATAATAGTATGAACAAAATAAATGGTATTAATATCAACAGCATTACCTATGGTAATCCAGAAGGAAAAGATGTTGTTTTATTACATGGTTGGGGACAAAATATTCAAATGATGAAACCAGTAGGGGACGCTTTACAAAAAGAATATTTAGTAACCATTATTGATTTACCGGGGCATGGATTATCAGAAGAGCCAAAGGAACCATGGCAGGTAGATGTGTTTGTTGAAGTGTTAAAAAAATTATTAGATCAATTAAAAATCAAAAATCCAATTCTGATTGGGCATTCTTTTGGGGGAAAATTAAGTTTATTGTATGCTAGTAAATACCCTGTAGAAAAGTTAGTATTGTTTGGAAGTCCATTTAAAAAAGCAATCAAAAATGAAACTTTTAAAATGAGACTTTTAAAATCATTAAAAAAAGTTCCAATTTTAAATCACTTTGAAGAATATGCGAAAAAACATATGGGAAGTAGTGATTACCGTAATGCGACACCGATGATGAGAAAAATCATGGTGAATACGGTTAATTATGATATTACAGACCAAGTGAAGAAAATAACATGTCCAACGATTATTATATGGGGAACGCTAGATGAAGCGGTTCCATTACAAGATGCATATGAATTAGAGTCATTATTAAAAGATGCGGCTGTAATTGAGTATGAAGGCTGTACACATTATGCATATTTAGAAGATTTAGGAAGAACAGTAAGAATTATTAAAAATTTTTTAGGAAGTGAGAAATAATATGAATACATTATTTTTATTATCTTTTATCCCATTTTTTATGTATATGTATTTTGTTTCATTAAAAAGTATTCATATGTTACAATTAAACTTTTATGATGAAAATCATAGATATTTAAAATGGTTGTTGAAAAATCCAACAAAAGTATTTTTGACAGTAGATATGTTTTTTGTAATATTTGCGGCATTTATTACTATGCCTGCGCATGTTTGCATGATTTTATTTGCATTATTTTATTTAGTTGTTTTATATCAAAACTATTATGCGACTAAAAAAGAACAAGTAAAAATAAAACTAGCAATTACTGCGCGTGTAAAAAGATTGCTTGTTACAATTACACTTTTATATTTTATTCCATTTATTGGTTTTTCATTGGGATATTTAGAAGAATATATTGGTATTTATTATTTTATTATGGGAGCATTAGTATATATTAATTATTTTGTAGTAATGTTTGCTAATATTGTAAATATTCCAGTAGAACATCAAGTTTTCTTGCATTTTAAAAGAAAAGCAAAAAAGAAATTAAAAGCAATGCCTAATTTAAAAGTAATTGGAATTACTGGTAGTTATGGAAAAACAAGCTGTAAAAATATTTTAAATGATATTTTAAATGTGGATTTTATTTCTAGTACAACTCCAAAAAATTACAATACGACTTATGGTATGATTTTAACAGTCAATAATTATTTAGATAAATTTAATGAGATTTTTATTGCTGAAATGGGAGCTTTTCAACGAGGCGATATTAAAAAAATTTGTGATTTTGTAAAACCACAATATGGTATTTTAACAAAAGTGGGAACAGCTCATTTAGAGTCATTTGGCAGTCAAGAAAATATTCAAAAAGGAAAGTTTGAATTAATTGAGTCGTTACCAGAAGATGGGATTGCAGTATTAAATCGTGATGATGAATTACAAGTTTCTTATCATTTAAAGAATCATTGTCGTGTTATTTGGATTGGTATCGATAGTGAAGATGCAGATGTTCGAGCTACTAACTTAAAGTTTGATTATCATGGAACTAGTTTTGATTGTACATTTAAAGGTGATGATACTGTATATCATTTTGAAACATGTTTACTTGGAAAAAATAACGTGTATAATATTTTAGGTGCTTTAGCACTTGGTAATGCATTTGGAATCTCTAAAGATAAATTAATTCTTGGTGTAAAAAAAGTAAAGCCAATTGCCCATCGTTTAGAATTAAAGAAAATGGGAAATATTCATATTATTCATGATGATTATAATTCAAATCCTGTGGGTGCAAAGGCAGCAATTGATGTTCTAAAATTAATGCCTGGCAAGAGAGTTATTGTTACTCCGGGAATGATTGAACTTGGAAATCGTGAATATGAATTAAATTTAGAATTTGGACGTCAGATTGCTGAAGTATGTGATGAAGTTATTTTAGTTGGAGAGCAACAGACCAAACCAATTTTAGAAGGGTTACAATTAGAAAATTATCCAAAAGAAAAAATACATGTTATTAATAATGTTGTATTATCATATCAATTATTACAACAAATGAAAGAAAATAAAAAAGATTTATATGCATTATTTGAAAATGATTTACCTGATCAATATAATGAAAAATAGAAAGAAGTGTTAATATGAAAATTAAAGTAGGAGTTATATTTGGTGGTGCCACAGTAGAACACGAAGTAAGTATTATTTCGGCCATTCAAGCTATGGAACACATGAATCAAGATAAGTATGAAATTATACCAATCTATATTGATAAAGATAGACAATGGTATACAGGGAAATTATTAACTGATATTTCTTTATATAAAGATTTCGAAGATTTAAAAAGATATGCGAAGCCAGTTGTACTATATAATAAAAAAGGAAAGTTTTATTTACAATCATTAGGCTTTTTCAAAAGAAATGTAGCAGAACTTGATATTGCTTTTCCAATTGTTCATGGAAACAATGCTGAGGATGGAACATTAGCAGGTTATTTAGATACGATTGGGATTCCTTATGTTGGTAGTCATGTATTAGGGGCTGCAATGGGACAAGATAAAGTTGTTATGAAACAAGTATTAGATGCAGCAGATTTACCAATTGTAGATTATACGTGGTTTTATGATACAGAATATCAAGAAAATCCAGATCGTATTACAAATAATGTAAAAAAACTTGGTTTTCCAGTTATTGTAAAACCAGCTACATTAGGAAGTAGTGTAGGAATTGTATTTGTAAAAGAAGAAGCAAAATTAGATGAAGCAATTCGTGAAGCAATGGAATATGATACAAAAATTGTAGTAGAAAAAGCAGTTGAAAATTTAGTAGAAGTAAATGAAAGTGTACTAGGTGATTATGAATATCAGTCATTAAGTGTGATTGAAGAAGTTATGAGTACAGATGAATTTTTAACATATAAAGATAAATATTTAGGTAATGGTAAAGGTTCTAAAAAAACAGGTGGAAGTAAAGGAATGGCTAGTACAGATCGTATTATTCCAGCACGTATTAATGAAAAATTACAAAAACAAGTGCAAGAAATTGCAATTGAAACTTTCCGTGCTTTAAATTTAAGTGGTTTATGTCGTATTGACTTTTTAATCGATAAGAAAAATGAAAAAGTATATGTAAATGAACCAAATACAATACCTGGAAGTTTATCATTCTATTTATGGGAACCAACTGGGAAACCATATACTGAGTTATTAGACGATATGATTACAATTGCTATTAAAGATTATCGTAAAAAGAATCAAAAAGTAACTTCTTTTGATACGAATATTTTAAATAATTTTGATGGAATCAAAGGTGTTAAAGGTTTAAAAGGAATGAAAACGAAACTAAAATAAGTATTTGATACTTATTTTAATTTTGTAAAAAAATGTCATTTCATCTGTATATTGTAGTAAAAACAAAAAAATATTGTTATAATGAAATTGGTTAGGTGATAACATGGAAATATTACAAACGATAATTCAATTTATTTTATTTTTAGTTTTAGTAAGTATTGTCAGTAAAAGATATGCAACATTATTTTTATTATTTTTTGTAGATGCTTATTTTTTTAATTTGTGGAGTAGAATATTTAATCAAGTATATAAATTGACTGATATTTCTTATGTTTCACAATCTTTAGCACAACCATTCATTAAAATGTATGAATTATTTACAGACCAGCAAGTTACCTTAACAGAATCACAAAATTTAATTTTATTTATTATTGTATGGGGTATTATCATTTTATTTGCAGTCATAGAACATGGAATTGATAATCATTATTTAAAAAGATACCGTGTAAAAGCAAATATAAAAGAAATGAGATTACATAGTCAAAATTCAAAAATTAGGTTAGACTTTGTAAATTCTTTAACTAGGAACTATCAATTTATTTATTTAGATAGTATTTATTATCTTCATATTTTTTCATATCAATTTCATTTGAATAAGAATCAATGTATTCATCAACGAATTAAAATTAATACAATCCAAAATATGGAATTAAAGAAAGAAAAAAATGGATATCACTTACTTATTTATACAGATTATCAACAAATTTTAGATGGTGGTTTTTATCATGAAAAAAATTATGAAGCACTTTTAGAGTTAAAAGAAGCTATTACAAGAGAAAAAGAAAACCTGAAAAATCAATCAACCATTGTGTTTGGAAAAGAAAAAGAAGACGTGACAAAATTGTAATATTTTCATTATTTTCTTATGCTATAATACAGTTAGAAAGTTGGGTTAGTGATGAGAAAAAAGTGGATAAAAACAGGAAAGGTTCTGTTATATTGTGTAGTCCTTTCCTTTTTATTTTTAATGATATGTTCTAAAAATTCTTTTTTATATCCATTTAATGATTGGGTTGATGGTAATTGCTTTTTTACAGTAGGAAAAAGTATGATGAATGGAAAAATATTATATGTAGATATTTTTGATCAAAAAGGGCCATTATTATTCCTATATTATGGAATTGCTAGTTTAATTTCCTATCGTACTTTTATTGGTGTTTTTTTATTAGAACTGGTTTCTTTCTCTATTTTTTTATATTATGCCTATCGTTTTTTACGATTATATTTAAAACAGGAAACAAGTTTATTAGCGCTTCCTGTAATTAGTTTTTTAATTTTTACTTTACCTGCATTTACTCATGGTGGTAGTGTTGAAGAGTTTGCACTTCCTATGATGATGTATAGTTTATATGCGTTTGTTGAATTTTTGAAAAGTGAAAAAGAAATTCCTGAAAAAAGGATGATTTTTATAAATGGGATAATAGCTGGTATGATTGCCATGATGAAATTTACATTATTAGGATTTTGGTTGGCATGGATGGCATCAATTTTCTTCTTTCTATTATCTAAAAAAAGATGGAAAGAAAGTATATTAGCGTGTGTGATTTTTTTTAGTGGGATGATTGTACCAATAATTCCATGGATTATTTATTTTGGTAGTTACCATGCAATAAAAACATGGATAGATTCCTATGTGATTTTTAATATACAATATTATCCTTCTACGGAACCATTTATTATGAAATTATTTAGTATGTTAAATAAACCAATCTTTTTTATGGCACAAAATTTAGGTTTTGGAATTCCATTTATAATTGGTTTTTGTACATTATTTTTTGATCAATTATTTGTTAAAACAAAATTTAAAAAAGGAATGATTTTTTCTTTATATTTATTTCTTTGTTTTGGAGTATTTTGTGGAGGAATTTCTTTTCGTTATTACTATTTGATTTTATCACCATTTTTAATTTTTGGTATTGTGGCAATTGCTTATTATGTGAAGCCTATTTATGATGTCAATTGGAACCATTCTAAATTAGCACATTATATGATATATATTACACTTTTGGTAGGACTTAGTTATTATGGATGTAAAAATACTGAAATGATTCAAATAGGATATAATAAACAAGAACTGGTTCAATATCAAGTTGCTTCTAAAGTGAGTGAAGTAAAAAATCCAACTTTATTAAATTATGGATTTTTAGATGGTGGTTTTTATACAACAACAGGGATTATTCCAAATATTCGTTATTTTCAAAAACAAAATATTTCTAATGCTATTTTCCCAGAAAATATTCAAGAACAAGAACGAGCAATTCGTCATAAAACAGTTGATTTTGTGGTGACAAGAATTTCTTTGGATAAGTATGATAATTATCAAAAAATTAAAGAATTACGAAAAAATTATAAAAAAGTATTAGAGAAAAAGCAAAAATATGAAGAACATCGATATCTTTATCAATTATGGCAAAAAAAATAATATCACTAGGATATTATTTTTTTAATAAGATACCAATTGGGCAGTGATCACTACCAAATACGTCTGTATAAATCATAGCATCTTCTAAATGTGAAATATAATCTTTAGACATAATAAAATAATCAATTCTCCAACCGGCATTATTGGCACGAGCATTTCGCATATAGCTCCACCAAGAATACATTCCTTCTTTATCAGGATATAAATAGCGATAAGTATCCACAAAACCAGAATCTAATAATTGGCTGAACTTTTCTCTTTCTTCATAAGTAAATCCCGCATTTCCAATATTTGCTTTGGCATTCTTTAAATCGATTTCTTGATGAGCTACGTTGAAATCACCACAACAAATAACTGGTTTTGTTTTTTCTAAACTTTTTAAATACTTTCTAAAATCATCTTCCCATTCCATACGATAATCTAGTCTTTCTAGTCCAGCTTTCGCATTAGGAGTATAAACAGTGACTACGTAAAAGTCTTGATATTCTAGAGTAATAACACGTCCTTCATGATCGTGTTTTTCAATATCTAATCCATAAAATACTTGAAGTGGTAATTCTTTGGTTAAAATCATTGTACCGGAATAACCTTTCTTCTCAGCAGGATTTAAATACATATAATAATTATCTATATGAAAAGGAAGTTGTTCTTCTAATACTTTGGTTTCTTGTAAACAAACAATATCAGCGTTCTCTTTTTCAAAAAAATCTAAGAATCCCTTTTTATAACAAGCTCTTAAACCAGCAACGTTCCATGATATTAATTTCATAATTTCACCTCAAATGTATTATAACATGATTTTTATAACAAAAAAAGAATTGCTTTATGACAATTCTTTATTATCATTATGGTGGGCTGTTAGGGATTCGAACCCTAGACCCACTGATTAAGAGTCAGTTGCTCTACCAACTGAGCTAACAGCCCATAACAATTGATTACTTAACAAGTATAACACAAAACAAATAAAAATGAAACATTAAATTTCTTTTTTTATAAAAATAGTTATATTTTTGTAAGATAAGAGTGATAGATTTTTTGATAGTCATATGATAAAATAATTTTAATAAAATTTTTAGTATTTATGAAAGTAAATCCATGAAATAATAAATCGTATTGCTAAAGAAGAGAGGTAATGATATGAATTCAAAAGAAAAAATGAATCAAGTATTAGAGTTATTAACAAAGTTAGAAATTCCATTTCAGGTAGTAGAACATGAACCAGTATGTACGATTGAAGAAGCAAATCATATTTCAAATATGATTGAAGGGATTGGCACTAAAAGTTTATTTTTAAAAGATAAGAAAAAAAATTATTATTTAATTATTTTAAAAGACGATAAAACAGCAAATATTAAACAATTAGAAGAAAAGATTGGAACAAAACACATATCATTTGCCAAAGAAGAAGAGTTGCAAAATATTTTGCAATTATCAAAAGGAAGTGTTACTCCATTTGGAATTATAAATGACAAAGAAAGTAAAGTGTTACTTATGATTGATCGTGATTTAAAAGAGAAAAAATTATTATTTCATCCCAATACCAATGAGGCAACTCTAGCAATTTATTATCATGATTTGGAAAAGTTTATTCAACATGAAGACCATGCATATATCTTGATTTAAGATATATGTTTTTTTGTATAAATGTGTAAACTGTGTGAAATAGAAAAGTATAAGTAAAAATAAATATGTTAAAATGACTATAAGAGGTGATATAAGTGCGCGCAGTAGCATTAGTTGACAAAAGAAAATTTGAAGTAAAAGAAATCAAAAAACCAACTCCAAAAAAAGGGGAAGTCGTAATTGAAATATTAAAAACAGGTATTTGTGGTTCTGATTTACATTATTTTGAAATGGGAGAACCAAAAGGACTTATTTTAGGACATGAGTTTTGTGGTAAAGTAGTAGATCCAGGTAGTAGAAAAGATTTAAAAGTTGGGGAGTTAGTAACAGCACTTCCTATTTCACCTTGTGGTGAATGTTCTGCATGTAAGAGTGGAAATCCTCAATATTGTAGAAAAACATGGAGTGATGCAGTGGGATTATCATTAACAAGACCAGGAGGTTTAGGTGAAGTTGTATGTGTCCGTCCTGATATGGTGTTAAAGCTTCCTAAAGGAGTAACAGAAGAAGAAATGGCAATGGTAGAACCAACTGCTGTTGCTTTACATGCTATTCATTTAGCAAATATTAAAGTTGGTCAAAAAATTCTTGTGATTGGTGGAGGCGTAATTGGATTATTATGTGCGATGTTTGCTAAAAAAGAAGGAGCTAGTTTTGTCGCACTAAGTGAAACAAATCCTAAACGTGGTAAAAAGTCATTAAAGTTAAAAGTAGCTGATAAATATTATGATGCGAAAAACGAAACAGTCATGGCAGATTTTATGAAAGATACAGAAGATGGTTTTGATATTGTGATTGATTGCTGTGGAAACTCTAACGCAGTAACAAGTGCTATTTGTGCTACAAAACCAGGAGGAATGGTTATTTTAGTTGGAGTAGCAATGGCACCAATTTCTATTCCAACAGTTGTTGCGGTGATGAATGAATTAAAATTACAAGGAGCAATTGGATATACGAAAGACGAATTTGAAATGTGTATTCATCTTATGGCTACAAAACAAATCAATGTAAAGAAATTTATAGATGATGTTGTATCTTTTGATCAAGTACAAGAAGCTTATGAAAGACTAACAAGTGGTAAAGATGATGCTGTAAAAATATTAGTTGATCCTAAATTATAAAATTAATCTATTTTAGATTAATTTTTTATTTGCATATAAAAATAGTTGTGAAATCATATGAAAATGTTATAATAGTATCAATGTGAAATGATTTTCACAGGAATAGGAAGGAAATATTATGTTAGAACTAAAAGATATTTGTTTTGAAAAAGAACATAAGAAAATTTTAGATCATATAAATTTAACATTTGACCCAAAGAGGTTTTATGTAATGACTGGACCAAATGGTAGTGGAAAATCAACATTAGTGAAAATTATTATGGGAATTGAAAAACCAGATTCTGGACAAATATTATTTCATGGTAAAGATATTACTCATTTATCTTTAGATGAAAGAGCTCGTTTAGGATTTGGTTATGCTTTTCAACAACCAGTTACATTTAAAGGAATTACAGTTTTTGATTTGTTAAAATTAGCAGTTAACCAAGATTTAGATAAAGAAGAAGCTATGGAAATATTAATGCGTGTAGGAATTACTTCTCGCCATTATTTAGAAAGGGAAGTGAATCATTCTTTATCAGGTGGTGAATTAAAAAGAATAGAAATTGCAACTGTTTTAGCACGTAAACCACTTGTTTCTATCTTTGATGAACCAGAAGCAGGAATTGATTTATGGAGTTTTCAAAGTTTAATTGATGTTTTTCAACAAATTGAATCTACATCTAAGGGAATGACTTTGGTAATTTCTCACCAAGAACGTATTTTAAATATTGCTGATCAAATCATTTTATTAGAAGATGGGAAAATAAAAGAAGTAGGGAACCGTGATAAAATGATGCCTCTTATTTTAAATCATTCTAAAAAGATGGAGGTGGATTAGAGTGCAGGAAACTGATAAAAGCTTATTAGAACAAATTGGTGCTTCTGATATAGAAACTAGCGAAGTTTATAATATTAGAAAAAACGGAAAATGTATTGGTAGAAAAACAAATCCCTATATTGATATTCTTAGTAAAGAAGCTGGAAAAGGAATCGATGTTCATGTAAAAGATAATACTTTGTTTGGAATGGTTCATATTCCTGTAATTGTTACTGAAAGTGGATTTACTGACTCTGTTTATAATGATTTTTATATTGGAAAAAATTCGAATGTGATTATTATTGCCGGTTGTGGAATTCATAATGATCATCATAAAAACACAACACATAATGGAATACATCGTTTTTATTTAGAAGAAAATGCAAAAGTAAAATATGTAGAAAAACATTATGGAGAAGGAACGGGAAGTGGAGATAAAATTTTAAATCCCGTTACTGAAATTTATATGAAAAAAGGATCTATGATGACTATGGATACAGTTCAAATCAAAGGGGTTGATTCAACAAATAGAGAAACATTTGCAAAATTAGATGATGATACATCATTGGTAGTTCAAGAAAAAGTATTGACTAGTAATAAGCAATTTTCAAAAACAAATTTTAAAGTTAAATTGAAAGGTAAAAATGCAAGTACACATATTACATCTAGATCTGTTGCAACAGATTCTTCTTACCAAGAATTTCATTCCAATATTATAGGAAAAAATGCTTGTTATGCGCATGTTGAATGTGATGCAATTATAAAAGATCAAGGAAAAGTGAAAGCAATTCCAGAAGTATATGCGAAGCATGTGGATGCTAATTTAATTCATGAAGCAGCGATTGGTAAAATCGCAGGAGAACAATTACTCAAATTAATGTCATTAGGTTTCACGGAAAAAGAAGCAGAAGAAGTAATTATTAAGGGATTTTTAAAATAGTGATAATATAATCACTATTTTTTGTATAAATTAGAAAAAATTGGAAATGATGAATATAGGAGGTCTACTATGGAAAGAAGAGAAAGTCATTCATTTGCAATTATTCTATGTCTAGTTTTAGGAATTTTAATTGGTAGTTTAGGAACGTACTATGTTTTATCTGTAAATTATACAAGTAAAATTAATGAATTAAAAAGAGAAATAAAAAAGAAAGAAGATAAAATAACAGAATTAGAAACAAAAGAAGAAAAAGAGTTAGAACCAGTAGATATTACTTCAAAACAAACAAAAACAGAATACAATAAAATATTAAATTCTAATTTAAAATCAATACTTTCTTATTTTAACTTTGTTAGAACGACATACGATGATACTGATTTTACAGATATGGAACTGTCCGAAGCAACTTGTTATTATTTAAAATCAAACAAAGAAGAAACTTTTGAAAAAGAAAATAATACAGAAGAGAAAAAAGTAATTACCTTTGATAATTTAAATCCTTTTATCAAACAATTATTTGGAGTAGAATTAAATAAAGATGAATTAGATGATACATTATTTAAGGATAATAAACTGACTTGTCAATATCAAAAAGACATGAAAGATGTATTATATAAAGTAACAAAAGTAGTAAATAATCAGGAAGAAGAATTAATTGAAATTACTTATGATGATATTAGTCCAGTATTAGAAAATGAAGAGAAAAAAGAAGAAGTAGAAACACTAAAAAAAGATGATAATTTTGATTATGAAAAAAGTGATGTAAAAGCAAAGTATGAATTAATCTTAAAAAAGATAAGTGAAAATGAATATCAAATTGTAAAAAATAAAAAGATTTAAACAAATCTTTTTTTTGTAAATAAAATGTCTTTCTGTATACTTCTTTTCCCATTAAAAGATGAGATGTGTTATACTAAAACAAAGGAAGTGATAGAATGTTTTACAAAAATAGATATCTATATTATGGCATAATTGGTATTGCTAGTGTTATGATTTCTATTTTTATTTGTCTTGCAGTCTATCAAGAATTAGTAACTACTTATCAAGATCAATCTTTTTATGCAAAAGTATCAAAAGAAAAACAAGAGTTAAATAAAAATAAAATTTTTCCGAATTATGCATATGTGTTTCAAGCTCCTTATGTAGATTCTAAAGATTTTAAATTACCTATGATTAATTTAAATGGTGAAGTTGCAATTCAAAAAAATCAAGAAATTAAAAAGATGTATGAAACACTATTACAAGAAAAGAAAAATTTAAAAGAAATGGGTTATAATATTATTAGTAACTATCAGTATACAGTACATGGTGATATTTTATCAATTTTAATTTATATTCAACATCGTAATCCTGATAAAAGTATTTATTCTTATTTAACATATAACTTTTATTTAAGTGATCAAAGTATTGCTAGTTATGAAACAATTTATCAAAAAGCTTCTATTTCTAACTTTAATATTGATTTAAAAGTGAAGAATGCAATACATGAATGGGTAGATTCAAAAACAGAAATAAAGCAGAGCGAAAAAAATGAATATGCAAATTATATTTTTGAACAATATCAAAAAGAATTAAAACAAAACACTTTACTTTATTATTTAGATGAAAATGATAAATTAAATATTATGATACCAATTGTAGCACCTAATCAAAAAGAGGAAGGTTATCAATTGTTTACAATTTAAGAAGTTTGGTTCCCAAACTTCTTCTATTTTATCTTTCAAAATAGTCATTTTAAGGGACGTGTTTTGTTGTATGATAGATATGGAGGGTTTATATGGAACGATATTATCCTAAAGTGAAAGAAGGACTTTCAAGTATTCAAGTACAAAAAAGAAAACTGGAAGGGTTGCATTATATAGATAAAACAAATAAAACCAAGACAATTCCAGAAATTATTTTAAAAAATATGATTACTCCTTTTAATATTTTGAATGCTTTTTTAGCATTTGCTGTATTACTTTGTGGCTCTTTTAAGAATTTGTTATTTATGGGAGTTGTTATTTGTAATACTTTAATTAGTACCATACAAGAAATTCATGCCAAAAGGTTAATTGATAAATTATCTTTATTAACGGCTACACATGTTCATGTAGTTCGTGAGGGGAAATTGCAAAAGATAAATATTGATTCTATTGTGTTAGATGATATGATTCGCTTTGATCGTGGTGATCAAATTGTTGTTGATTCTATCATTCAAAGTGGAGAAGTAGAAGTGAATGAATCTATTATTACAGGAGAAATAGAACCAATTTATAAAAAAGAAAATGATATGCTATTATCAGGTAGTTTTATTACATCTGGGACATGCTATGCCAAAGTAGAACATGTAGGAGTAGATAATTATACTTCTAAAATTTCAAGTGGAACAAAATATATGAAGAAAGTAAAGTCAGAAATTATGGAAACTTTAAATAAAATTATTAAAGTAGTTTCTGCTATCATTGTTCCATTAGGGGTTATATTGTTTTTTCGTCAATATGGAATTCATCATTCATTAAATCAAGCAATATTAAATACAGTTGCAGCAGTGATTGGAATGATTCCCGAAGGATTGGTATTACTTACTAGTACTGTTTTAGCTGTTGGTGTTGCAAAATTAACCCGCTATAAAATTTTAGTACAACAACTATATGGATTAGAAACTTTAGCTCGTGTAGATACAATTTTTCTAGATAAAACTGGTACTTTAACAAAAGGTGATATGGTAATTACAAATATTATTCCATATCAAAATCATACAAAAAAGGAAATGGAACATTTACTCAGTCTATTAGCAACTAATTTTGATGATAAAAATGCAACTATGGATGCTATTAAAAATACATATCAAGAAAAGATAGAACAAGAAATATTATATCAAGTACCGTTTACTTCTAGGAGAAAATGGTCAGGAGTATCAATTCATCAAGGAACAATATTATTAGGTGCATTAGAATTTTTAATAGAAGATATTCCTTTGAAAATGAAATTAAAAGTAGAACAATTATCAAAAGATAGTAGAGTCATTGTATTAGCAATTTCAAAAGAATTACTAGAAGAAAAGAAATTACCAAAAAATATAGAAGTGATTGGTTTTTTACAAATTCAAGATCATATTCGAAAAGAAGCAAAAGATACATTGCAATTTTTTAAACAAGAAGGAGTTCAAATTAAAATTATTTCAGGAGATCATGTAAAAACTGTTTTAAATGTTGCAAAAAAAATTGGAATTACTGATTTAAAAGCAATCGATGCTACTACTTTAAAAAGTAAAGAAGCAATAAAAGAAGCAGTAGAACATTATCAAATATTTGGTAGAGTGACTCCAGAACAAAAACAGGAAATGGTAAAAGCAATGCAAGAAAATGGACATGTAGTAGCAATGACAGGGGATGGAGTGAATGACGTATTAGCTTTAAAAGAAGCTGATTGTAGTATTGCTGTAGCGAGTGGTAGTGCAGCAGCTAGAAATGTATCAGAAATGGTTCTATTAGATTCTAATTTTGATCGATTACCGAAAATTGTAAAAGAGGGAAGACAGATTATTAATAATATAGAGCGTTCTGCTACTTTATTCTTAGTAAAGACTATTTATGCTACATTACTTGCTGTTTGTTTTATATTTATTTCTTTACCATATCCGTTTGTACCAATTCAATTAACTTTAACAAGTGTTACTACAATTGGTATTCCATCCCTTATTTTAGCACTAGAACCAAATGAAAAAAGAGTGAAAAAACATTTCTTCTTTAATATGATTAGTAAATCGATTCCAACAGCATTTACAATTGTTGAAAATATATTATTGATATTATTATTTGGAACCATCTTACATTTTACAAAAAATCAATTATCAACTATTTGTGTATTAACAACAGGATTTATTTCTTTTATGTTATTATTCCGTTTATGTTATCCATTTAATTTATTAAGAGGATCTTTGTTTGTGAGTTTGGTTTTCATTTCCTTAATTGGGGCAATTGGTTTACCTGATTTATTTTCTTTATCATTTTTACCATTTCCACAACTTATCTTTTTAGGAATTATGTTTATGATTTCATATCAGTTATATCTCATTCATTTGAAATTATTTGTAAAATTATATCAAACAGATAGGTTTAAAAAAATAAAGAATTTCATTTCTTCATGAAATTCTTTTTTAGATACAAAAAAACAAGTACGAAGTACTTGTAATTTCTTATGGTGACCTGTACGAGATTCGAACTCGTGAATGCTGCCGTGAAAGGGCAGTGTGTTAAGCCGCTTCACCAACAGGCCAACTGGCGCCTCAAGCAGGACTCGAACCTGCGACCCCCTGATTAACAGTCAGATGCTCTAACCAACTGAGCTATTGAGGCATAATAAATGGTGGGCCTGAATGGACTTGAACCATCG
>ULOC01011782.1_pt1 | contig 16367 bp, 10 predicted proteins | sample 1952181 | NCBI WGS metagenome assembly ULOC01 (sample SAMEA4835592, study PRJEB28245) | human gut metagenome | biome: gut microbiome; material: fecal sample | place: Denmark | collected 2008
ATATCAATTTATCAGTTAAGTTATTTATATTCTTATATCTTCTAATTTATTGAGCTCTTGAAGAACAGCATTCTTTCTTGAACCCGATGCAAAGGTAGTGGATTTTTCGTCTGCATCAAAGGGGAAAAGGATACAAACTGAGGGGGAAATCCCTATTCTTTCAAAAACAGCCGCCTTTTTGATAATATTGTATCAAAGTTTTAACATTTTCTTAACACATCGTATCGATATTTTTCGTATCTTTGCATCATAAATAAGTAATTATTCAAAGAACATGCTTTTAGCACAAAGTAAATTCTAAGAATGCGCTCAAAAAAATGAGTTTCAACAGTTTATTAATTATACGTTAAACCTTTAAAATTATTAAGTTATGAACAAATTTTTACGCTATTCATTATCATTGGTTCTGGCGTTCGTAGCTAGCGTTACGTTTGCACAGGAAGTAACTTTTGACTTTGACAATGATTACAAAACACTCTTCCCTGAACTGACAGGTACATCTTCTTCAGATTCTAAAGATGGAGATATCACCAAAGCCATGACATGTACAACTAATGGTATTTCTGTAACAGTTTCTGCAAAAACTTCTGGTTCGAATGAAAACCGAATCTGGAGTAGTTCACCACGTCTCAGAATGTACAGTGGAACGCTTACGATTCAAGCACCTGCTGACAAGAAGATTGCTTCTATCGACATTGAAAATAAAAGATGGAATGATAAAAACAATGCTGACGTAGGTACTAATAATAAAGGTTCTTGGACTGGTGATGCTAACAAAGTTGTATATACAATTGCTGGCAACACCCAAATCACGTCTATCAAAGTTACGCTTGCTGGTACCAAGATAGAGTACACCGATGCAGCAAGTGTAAAGGAACTCTTGGCTAACAATAAAGAAGCTAAGGATTACATCAACCTCAAACTCACAAACGCAAAGGTATTATACGTAAACAGCTACAAGGGAACCGTAAATACTTACGTACGTGAAGGTGACACAGCTATCGAAATGAGAACTTTAGGAATCGATATGCCTGTAAACAGCATCATTAGCGGTACTGTTAAGGTAAATTTGGCTTATGACGCAGGAATTCCTTATCTGTCAGCAAGCAAAGAAACAAACGGCGAAAATCTCAAAATCACAGAGAGCAACGAAGCTGCTGAACCTGTTATTGCAACTGTAAAGGACATCCTTGATGGCAAATACACCAACGACCTTATCAAGATTAAGGAGTTCACATTCAGCAAAGAAGAGTATAAGACAGGTAAATTCAACTACTATGCTAATGATGGTGAAAACAAGATTATGATTTACGATAAGTTTAGCGGTATTGGTGGTGTTTCAAAATTAACAGAAGGAGAGAAATATACCTTAACCGGTATTTACGGTGTAATATTCAAAAACATCCCTGAAGTTCTCCCTATCAAGGCTGTAGAAAAGTTTGACCCTACCGGCATCACTAACATAACAACAGATGAAGCTGCAAAGAACGCTCCTGTTTACAACCTCGCAGGCCAGAAGGTAACCAAGGCTTACAAGGGTGTAGTCATCAAGAACGGAAAGAAGATGATTCAGAAGTAATCAAATTCAAAACAACATATCCCTACTGCTCCTCCGATATTCATTTATCGGGGGAGTTTTTTTGTTAGGCATAACATAAGAAGGAACCATAAGCAAATCAACCAAATATTACCCCTATAACATGAAAAGTGGAATAATTTAATGCAATAACATAAAAAAATACACCTAAAACTACGATATCTCATTTATTTTCACTACCTTTGTTGCGATTTATAAACGTATACGAATAAAAAACGATGAAAAGAAAATTATATATCACCCTATTAGGACTGCTCTCTACCATCATGATGGCAGCTGTACCTTACTGCGATGTGAGAAAATTCTCTATCACAGACGGACTCGCTGCCAATACCATCTCAGACCTCAAGCAAGGTAAAGACAACCTCATGTGGTTCAGTACCTGGAACGGACTGTCGTTCTATGACGGCTACAAGTTTCATACTTTCAGAGACAACCCAGATGATATTGACGTTCTGTCAACCAACCGTATACTGAAAATAGAACCATCCTATAACAACAACGTGTGGTGTATCACATACGACCACAAGCTCTACGTATACGATACCCACTTCTGCCAGTTCTTTGCCGTAGGACAGAAATTCAACGAACTGTTCAACATCGACCTGCGCGTGAGCCAGGTATACCCATTGAAAAACGGAGCTACATGGTTTACTTCAGAAGATGGAAAATACATCATCCGATCAATAGGAAAAACCTTTGATGAGCGGAACATAGAACTCATCAAAGTAGGAGAAAAGGGACTCAGAAGCGGAAATGTATGGTACATCCATCAAGATATACACGGAAGAGAATGGGTGCTTACCGACAAAGGCGCATACATATATCATTCGAAAATTCCAAGCAAACTGCCTTTCAAATGGCTCAGAGGGGTGGGAGAAGATGAGTTCCTGGCAACTGAAGACGGTAAACTGGCAAAATATGACCTGCAGAACCGACTCACCATGATACCAATGCCAGAAGGCGTAACCCGTATCAACGGACTGAAAAATACAGGTTACCAGCTTCTGATGGCAACCAACCTGGGTGTAGTAATCTACAACCCGCGCACCTTCAAGTTTGATATCATCAACGTACAGAGTCCGAGTCAGCCTCTGGCAGAGGTAAAGAAGATTTATATCGATGATTTCGGTATGGTATGGGCATTTACAGACGGTATAGGAGTAACCCTTGTCAATCCGAAGACCGGACAGACACAGTGGCTCTTTGCCGACCAGGACGACCCGATGGACCGCACAACCTGCGAAAGCAATTTCATCACACAAGATGAACACAAGACCCTCTGGGTAGTGCCAAGAGGAGGAACCTTCAGTTATTTTGACCGCAAGGCAGGAAAACTGGAGCCTTATCTGCTGAGAAGCAATTCATCGGGCAACTACCGCATACCGAAGATTACGAAATATGTACTCTCAGACCAGGGAATCCTCTGGTTGACAGGCTCTCACGACCTGACACAGGTAGTCTTCAAATATCACCCTTACATTATCAACAAGCTGGATATGGGCGAAGACGAAGTGTTCTCGGTGAATGCATCGCCAGACGGACATATCTGGGCCGGTTATCACAACGGAGTAATCCAGGTGCTCAACGCATCCTACCAAAGCATCGGATACCTGTCGCCAAGCGGACAGATCGTGCCACAGCAAGTAAACTTCGACGAGAAGGGCATCTTCGCCATCCACTTCGATATCAAGGGAAGAGCATGGATAGGAACCAACGGAAATGGTGTCTATCTGATAGATAAAATGCAGGTAAGACACTTTGTTTATGATGCCAACAACCCGTCATCGCTGCCGTTCGACAAGATACAAGACATTGTAGCCGACCGCACCGGACGCATCTGGATAGGTACCTACGGAGGTGGGCTGGCACTTGTTAACGAGGCGGCAGACGGCAGTATCAGCTTCATCAGTAAACGAAACGGACTGCCTTGGGAGAAACAGCACTACGACCGCATACGCCGCATCTGCTGCACCACTACGGGAACCATTCTCGTAGGAACTACAGATGGTCTCATCACCTTCAGTGATGCCTTTACAAACGCAAGAAAGATCAATTACCACAAGACCTACTACATACCGAACGATACAACTAGTCTGGCTGCAAACGATATGAACAATATCATGGAGCACACCAGCGGCAAGATGTATATCTCGCAACAGGGCGGTTTGATGGAAGAGATTGTGAGCAAATCGCTCCTGCAAGACAACCTGAAGATGAAATACTTCCATGCCATCGATGTTAACGAAGGCATCGTACAGGGCATGGTAGAAGACAACCAGGGAAGAATCTGGGTAATCAGAGAATCGAGTATCGACTGCGTAAACCCGAAAACGGGCCAGTGCAATGTGTTCGGACCTAACGACTTCGACTTCAACATGTCGTTCTCGCAAAGCCGTCCTTACCACGATCCGGCAAGCAACAACATCTCGGTAGGTACCCCGATGGGACTGATTACCTTCAATCCGGCTACGCTGAAGAAGAGCAACTACCAGCCTAAAGTCATCTTCTGTTTCCTCCATTATAGCGGAGAGAAGAAGTCGGAACCTATCCTGCACAAGGATAAAGTGGTGATTCCTGCCAACAAGCGAAATCTGACCATCAACTTCGCATCGCTCGACTATCAGCGTAAGTATCAGACCAGATATCTCTATCGCATAGATGGTTTTACAGCTCCAGGCGTGTGGATATCAAACGGAAGCAGCAATACCATCGGCTTCAACCGTATCAGTCATGGCGATTACGTACTCAAGGTGAGAGCCACCAACTCTCACGGTGTATGGAGCAAGTATGTGGCAGAACTGCCTATCGAAGTGCGCCCTACCTTCTGGGAGAGCATCTGGGGCAAATTTCTGATGCTGCTTCTGCTCTTCGGTATCGTAGGCGCAATCTTCTATACCTACAACCAGCGCCAGCACGAGAACGTAACCCACGAGATGAGCGTAATGAAGAACGAGTTCTACAACGATGCAGCCAACCGTCTGAGAACCCCTCTAACGCTCATCGGAGCCCCGGTAAAAACCGTTTTGGATACCGAACCGGGTATCACCCGAAAGGGCAAAGAACTGCTGAAAATGGTGGCAGACAATGCCAACGAGATGCTGGTAATGCTGGACAAGGTTCAGAGATATGGCAACAAGGCAGACTTCCATACGAACAGCGGTCTGAGCGAGGAAGATTACGACCTGGCAGAAAGGGAGAAAGAGAACGGACAGATTGACGACCGCAATGCATCCGACTATCTGGAAGAAGTAAACAAACAGAAAGAAGAAAAGGATGAAGAGGCTGAACGACTGGAAGAAATGGGCAAGGAACAGAAAGAAGCACAAGAAGAAGAAGCGGAACACAAAGACCAGACGGTACTGGTAGTTGAAGACAATGCCGACCTGCGCAAGTTCCTCTACAGTATCCTCTCGCCTACCTATAACGTGCTGCTCGCAGAGAACGGAAAGGCTGGCTTGGTAATGGCGCGCAAGGAGACGCCCGACTTTATCCTTACAGACGTTACCATGCCTGTGATGGATGGTTTGTCGATGATTCACGAGATTAAGCAGGATACCACCCTCAACAACATCCCAGTGATGATTCTCTCGGCCAAGGCAAGCGTAGAAGACCAGCAGCGAGGCTTTGATGAAGGTGTTGATGCCTATATCACCAAGCCATTCTCTACCCCTTATCTGCTCGGCCGAATAGAGGCTATCCTCACCCAGCGCCGCAACATTCAGATGGATGTCATCAGAAAACTGAAGGAAACTGGCGATAAAGATGCCATAGCAGCCCTGAGAATACAGCCTGCAGCAGCTCCTCTGCCTGCTCTTAACCAGGCTGAAACTAGTGCCGAGAACGAAGCGGTTAACCCAAACAGCGAGCTGGCATTTATGGCGGCACAGATTCAAGACAGAACCATGATGCGTATCTTCAGGTTTGTTGTTGAAAATGCAGGCAACCCGGAACTCAAGATTGATGACATCTCGAACGAAATCGGTATGAGCCGAAGCGTACTATATAATAAGGTGAAAGCAACAACCGGAATGACACCGGTAGACTTCGTTCGCCATATACGTATCAAGAAGGCATGCGAGATGTTGCGCAAGACAGACGATACACTGAGCAGCATCGCCTTCGCAGTAGGTTTCACCGACCCTAAGTATTTCTCGAAGGTATTCAAGAAAGAAACGGGTATCGTGCCTACTGAATACCGAAACAGAACGCAGGGATAGCCCGCATCATTACAGATAAAAGCAGTCATCATTACTGATGGCTGCTTTTATCTGTATTAACAAAAAGCAACACATATTACAGGACATATCTTCAGTTGTTGCCGGACACAGCCTTCTTCGTTATCGTACACAGCAAAACGTTCAAACAAGGAAAAAAGCAGAATAGTCATAAAATTGAGCCGTTTTGCTTTGTTTTTTGACCGAATATTGCAAAAAAGTATAAAAATGGGGGGGTATTTGATTAATTTTCCCTTTTTACTGAAAAAAAACTGAGAAAAAGTTTGGTGTTACAAGAAAATGTAGTATCTTTGCAACAAGTTCTTAGAAAAGTTAAATGATAGATTAATCGTAAACCTCTTTTTCTTTGTTTTTTGAGGAAAAAGAGGTAAAGAAAAAAGAATGCAGGGTTTGTGAAAATCCTGCATTTTTTTATACTGTTTCATACTGATATTGTGTAGTTATATCGTCTAGATATTTCATTCTTCTATATTCTATTGTCTAACCGATATCTATATACTCAGCTATATGGTATCTGTTTACCCAGATATACAATATCTATCTACATTATATATATTACGCTTATTCCTTCATCTATGATTTTGTTCGATTTTTAGAATTTTTAAAAAAACTCTTGAAGTATTCTAAGAGAAAAGTAGTATCTTTGCACTCTAGATTATATAAGTTGAGATCGGAAATATAGATAACACATACATAAAGATAAAAAAAATGAGAACTGTTTACGAATTTTCTGTTAAAGACAGAAAGGGAAAGGATGTTTCCCTCAAGGAGTATGCCAACGAAGTGCTGCTCATCGTTAACACCGCTACAAAGTGTGGTTTCACCCCTCAGTATGAGGAACTGGAGAAACTTTATGAGACCTATCATTCTCAAGGTTTCGAAATACTTGATTTTCCTTGCAACCAGTTTGGTCAGCAAGCCCCTGGTACAGATGAAAGCATTCATCAGTTCTGCAAGCTTACATACGGCACAGAGTTCCAGCGCTACAAGAAGATCAAGGTAAACGGAGACGATGCTGCCCCTCTCTTCAAATTTCTGAAAGAATGTAAGGGCTTTGCTGGTTGGGACGAGAGCCACCCTCTCTACCCTGTTCTCGACAAGATGTTGAGCGAGGCTGATCCTAACTACAAGGAGAGTGCCGATATCAAGTGGAACTTCACCAAGTTCCTCGTTAACAAGAAGGGTCAGGTTGTAGCCCGCTTCGAGCCTACCACAAGCTTCGATGTCATCGCTAAGGCTATCGAAGAGTGGTTGAACTTCTAATGAAAGATAGAAGTCTCGCACTGAGAATAGAATTTCTAAATAAAAGAAAATAGAATCTCTAAATAAAAAGCCAGGTTGCTTTTCGCAGCCTGGCTTCTTTTATAATGTGATATTGTTATTTCAATATATCTCAAAGAATAATTGTCAACTGTTTGCTATATACTGTTAACTATAATTTAGTCAACCTTTGGCACATCCTTGAGGAACTGCTGGATTTCTTCATCACTCACAGAATAATCGTGCAAATCGCCATTGATAAAGCTATCGTAAGACGGCATATCGATAAGACCATGACCTGAGAGACAGAACAGGATAACCTTCTCCTTGCCCTCTTCCTTAGCCTTCAGAGCCTCACGTATAGTGGCTGCAATCGCATGACAGCTCTCTGGAGCAGGAATGATACCCTCGGTCTGAGCGAAGAGCATACCTGACTTGAATGACTCCAGCTGAGGGATATCTACACCATGCAGATAACCATCCTTCAGAAGTTGGGAGATAATCATACCAGCACCATGATAACGGAGACCACCTGCATGAATGTTGGCAGGCTTGAAATCATGACCCAGAGTAAACATTGGCAGCAATGGAGTGTAACCTGCCTCATCACCGAAATCATACTCGAACTTACCGCGAGTCAGCTTAGGACAGCTCTCCGGCTCTGCTGCTATAAACTCAGTATGGCGCTCGCCTGTGAAGTTGTGACGGAGGAATGGGAAGGCAATACCACCAAAGTTACTACCACCACCGAAACAAGCAATCACCTGATCAGGATACTCACCTGCCATCGCCATCTGCTTCTCTGCCTCTAGACCGATAATGGTCTGGTGAAGTGCCACATGATTGAGCACAGAACCCAGCGTATACTTACAGCCTGGTGTGGTTGTAGCCAGCTCAACAGCCTCACTGATGGCAGTACCGAGCGAACCAGGATGATGAGGCTCACGAGTGATAATGTTCTTACCTGCGCGTGTACTCATGGAAGGAGAACCCTCTACAGTGGCTCCAAACGTACGCATGATGCTGGAACGGTATGGTTTCTGCTGCATGGTAATCTTTACCTGATAAACTGCTGCCTCCAGGCCGTAGAGTTTTGCTGCATAAGAGAGGGCTGCACCCCACTGACCTGCACCTGTCTCTGTAGTGACATTGGTATCACCCTCCTGCTTACAGTAGTAGCACTGAGGAATGGCTGAATTGATTTTATGAGAGCCTAACGGATTGATACTCTCATTCTTGAAATAGATATGCGCCGGAGTACCGAGTGCCTCCTCAAGGGCGTAAGCACGTACAAGAGGGGTTGAACGGTAGAAGGTGTACTTCTCCAACACATCTTCCGGAATATCAATCCAAGCGTGCTCTGTATCAAGTTCCTGCTTTGAGCACTCTTTATTAAATACATGTGACAAATCATCAGCATTCATTGGCTGGTGTGTCTGAGGGTTCAACGGTGGCAATGGCTTGTTAGGCATATCTGCCTGAATGTTGTACCACTGAGTAGGAAGTTCCTGCTCGCTTAAGATGTACTTTTTCTGTCTCATATTTATATATATGTTTAAAATTGTTGTATGCCTGAACAAAGGTACAAATAAAAAAATGAAATAAAGAACTTTTTTATGTGTTTTTCCACTATTTTTTATTTTTATCCCATAAAATAGTTCATTCTACAGGTATTATTTGTTGAATAAGTGTATTTTTAGTGTCATTTTTATAAACTTAATCAAATATTACCCCATAAAATACCAAATATTACACCCTATATTATAATGGAAAATAGTATCTTTGCAACAGAAAATTCAAAATGCGTTGTGAAACGCTTATCATCATCTTTTACTTATACAAAAAAAATAAAACATTGGAGTTCAATAGGGATATTGAGATTCCAATGTTTTTTTATACACTAAACTGAAACATATTATCATGTAAAGTTGACATATCATCATGTAACGTTGTCTGATTTATAACCTTTCAGTATAAATCAATAGTCTATTTTATTGTCTACTTCCACAATTGATAGAGGATTTTACCCATAGACTGTAGACACAGATTATTTCTTTTCATTACCTAAATCTATCTGCGATATCTGATTCAACAGATTTACAGCCTGCCCTACAGTCTTCACATCATTGATGCGAAGCATTCGCTTGTTGAATTTTTCCTTCAGAACACAATCTTGAATATGACTGGTAACGTAAGCGAGTATGCGGTTAAACATCTGACTTCTGTAGAACGGACTGTTTACATTGCTCACAAACTGCATCTGCATATAGTCCTGCTTGAGAATAATCTTCTCGCAACCTAGCTTCTTGCCTACCCTACGCAAACCTACCACATGCATCAGTTCGTCTGCTTCATGAGGCACAGGACCAAAACGGTCTATCATACGCTTGCGGTAAGCCTCTACTTCCTCATCACTCTCCAGACGGTCCAGTTCACGATAAAGGAGCATGCGCTCACTGTCACCCGGCACATAAGTCTGAGGGAAATACATCTCCAGATCGCTCTCTATGCCACAATCGTCAACGAAATCATCACCCGTAAGCTGGGCACCTTCATCCATCTTCTCCTGATAAAGATCACAGAACTCCTCGTTCTTCAACTCTGTGACAGCCTGAGAGAGAATTTTCTGGTAGGTTTCATAACCCAGATCTTCCATAAAACCGCTCTGCTCAGAGCCCAGCAGATTACCCGCACCGCGGATATCCAGGTCCTGCATGGCGAGATTGAAGCCGCTACCCAGTTCGCTGAACGTCTCCAGAGCCTCCAGACGGCGACGCGCCTCAGGAGTAAGTGCACTCTTAGGTGGCGCCATCAGATAGCAGAAAGCCTTCTTGTTACTTCTTCCTACGCGTCCACGCATCTGATGCAGGTCACTCAATCCGAAGTGATGAGCATCGCTCACGATAATCGTATTGGCATTGGAAATGTCGATACCATTCTCTACAATAGTGGTAGAAAGCAGTACATCATAATCGTAATTGATAAAGCCCATGATGATTTTCTCCAAATCCTCAGGCTTCATCTGTCCGTGACCGATTGCTACCCTACAGTCTGGGATATGCTTCTCGATGAGCATCTTGAGCTCCGGAAGCTTGGATATTCTGTCGCATACGAAATAAACCTGTCCGTTTCGGCTCATCTCGAAATTGATGGCATCGCAGATAACTTCACTACTAAACGTTACCAGTTCGGTATGAATCGGATAACGGTTAGGTGGCGGAGTGCGCATGATACTCATATCCCGGGCGCCCATCAGAGAGAACTGGAGGGTTCGCGGAATCGGAGTGGCACTCATCGTGAGTGTATCGACATTTACCTTGAGCTGACGGAGTTTCTCTTTGGTAGACACACCGAACTTCTGCTCTTCATCGATGACGAGCAGCCCCAGGTCATGCCATTTCACGGTCTTTGATATCAGCTTATGCGTACCTATGAGGATATCAATCTTACCCTCTTTCAGGGCGTCAAGCACCTCTCTGGTTTCCTTCGTTGTACGGGCTCTACTGAGATAGTCTACCCTTACAGGCATGCCTTCCAAACGCTTTTTGAAAGTCTGATAGTGCTGGAAAGCCAGAACGGTAGTAGGCACCAGCACCGCAACCTGCTTGCTGTCGCACGCTGCCTTGAAGGCTGCACGGATGGCAACCTCAGTCTTGCCGAAGCCCACATCGCCACAAACCAGACGGTCCATCGGTCTGCCACTCTCCATATCCTTCTTCACCTCCTGAGTAGCCTTATTCTGGTCTGGCGTATCTTCATACAGGAAGGAAGCCTCCAGCGTATGCTGCAGATAATTGTCGGCACTGAAGGCGAATCCCTTCTCCCGTCGGCGCTGGGCATAGAGTTTGATCAGGTCGCGCGCAATGTCCTTGATTCGCTTCTTAGCTTTGTCCTTGAGTTTATCCCAGGCACCTGTACCCAGTGTAGACAGGCGAGGCGGAGTACCGGTATCGCTGCGGCGATATTTGCTGATTTTATAAAGCGAGTGGATAGAAACATCCACCTTGTCATTGTTCGTATAGACGATTCGGATCATTTCCTGATAGCTGTTGCCCGTAGGAACCCTAACCAGACCGCCAAACTTGCCGATACCGAAGTCTACATGCACGATAAAATCTCCCACTTCCATCTCCTGCAGTTCCTTCATGGTGAGTGCCATCTTGCCGGCTCTCGCTTTATCTGAGCGCAGGTTATATTTATGAAAACGGTCAAAAATCTGATGATCGGTAAAGAAACAGCACTTCTTGTCATGGTCAGTAAAGCCTTCATGAAGCGTCTTGTCTACCGGTGTAAAACGGATGGCGTAGCGCTCCAGCTCTTCGCTTTCAAAGATATCCTTCAGGCGCTGTTGCTGCTTCTGGCTATCTGCCAATATATATAAGGTGTAACCCTGGAGCAGGAAATCCTCCAGAGTTTGACAAAGCAAATTGAAATTCTTATGGAAAAGAGGCTGTGGAGCAATATTGAAAGGTATCACAGCCGAACTCTCTGACGGAGCGACCTTGCCGAACTCGATACGGAGATGAGCCGCTACTGCCTTCTTGAAATCGAGCGGAGAAACGAGGTTGAGCTCGGTCTTCATGTCATGTCTGATGCGCTCAGCCTCTACCTCAGTAGCTCCCTCCAGCTGCTCGGTAAGGCTCTGCGATGAGAAGCCTTCGGTATAGATCTGACCGATGCGGTCGCAAACGAAAGAAAGGTCTTTTGCAACGACTGGCGTACTTTCGGAGAGGAAATTGAGGAAACACTGCTTGTTGCTCTCGATATGGGCGAGTTCGGGCACGATTTCTATCTCTGTGCGCTTTGCCTGCGAGAGCTGGGTCTCAACATCAAAGGTACGGATGGTGTCAATCTCATCGCCGAAGAAGTCGATACGGAACGGATATTCGCAGCTGTAGGAATAGACATCGAGGATGCTTCCACGCACGGCAAACTGGCCCGGTTCATAAACATAATCGGTTTCTTTGAGTTCGAAATCGCGCAAGGTATGAACCACATCGGTCTGAGCAATCTGCTGGCCTACAGTCAGTTTCAGAATCCGTTCATCCAGATTCTGCTTAGCCACAACGAGTTCTGCCAGTGCATCGGGATAAGTGACTACCGGGAAATGTCCTCCCGAAGAGAGGCGCGCTAGCACCTCTGTACGTAGGATTTCGTTCGCTGCATCACGCTGCCCGTATTTCACGGCACGCCGATAGCTGGAAGGAAAGAAGAAGACCTTCTCCTGCCCCATCATCTGAGTGAGATCGTGATAAAAATAGCCTGCTTCATCGGCATCATCCAGTACGAAGAGTACCGAACGCCTCATCTTCCCCTGCAGAGAAGCAAAGAACATCGGAGCCGAAGAGCACAGCAAACCCTGGAGAAAAATGGAATGAACCGACTTCTTCCCCATCAAATCAAAGAGGGCATCCGCCTGTGGCGAACGCCCGTATGTTTTTTCTATCTTTTGGATTTCCATCCAAGTACTGATTAGTGATTACTGATTACTGATTACTGAGTAGTGATTACTGAGTATTAATCCTTCTTCGGATATTTCTTGAACCAGCCATCCAGGCGCAGTCGCATCACGCCAAAGAAAGCCTCACCAAAGATGCCACCACTCATCTTGCTCACACCTTCACGACGGTTAACAAAGATGACAGGCACCTCCTTGATCTTGAAACCTATTCGATGAGCCGTATATTTCATCTCTATCTGGAAAGCATAGCCCTTGAAGCGGATAGCATCCAAATCTATGGTTTCCAATACCTTACGTCGGTAGCAGACGAATCCAGCTGTGGTATCATTCACCTTAAATCCGGTTACGATACGTACGTATTTAGAAGCGAAATAGCTCATCAATACGCGTCCGATAGGCCAGTTGACCACGTTCACACCCGAAATATATCTTGAGCCTACAGCCACATCATACCCCTCATCGTGAGTTGCCGCATAGAGACGAGGCAAATCATTAGGATCATGACTGAAGTCGGCATCCATCTCGAAGATGAAGTCATAGCCCTGCTCCAATGACCATTTGAAGCCCATGATATAGGCAGTACCCAAACCGAGTTTACCCGAACGCTCCAGGATATGCAGACGACCGGCAAACTCATTAGCCATCAAGCCCTTAACAATGGCAGCAGTACCGTCAGGACTTCCGTCATCGATAACGAGGATATCAAACTGCTTTTCGAGACCGAAGACAGCACGGATGATTTTCTCGATGTTTTCCTTCTCATTATATGTAGGAATGATTACTATGCTATCACTCATAACTTCTTCTAATTTTAATGATTCTGATACTAAATAATGTAATACAGATGCAAAATTACAACTTATTTTTGAAATAACAAGCGAAAAACCGAAATTATTGGTCCGGATTCTCTACAAAACCCTGATATTTCTTGTCAAGTCCGTTCATGATCGCCTCATAGCTCTTGTTCATCTGGTTCTTGATATTGTCAGCTCCCTTGCCTATCGGCTCGATAGGCTCATGAATGGTGAGCTTCAGAGGATGCCAGAAAGCCCAGTAGATATCCTTCATGCGAGGCTTCACATCAAAACTGCCATTGATGGTAAGCGGACATACCGGCAACTGCAGTTCATCGGCAAGCATGAAAGCACCGCGGCGGAACACACCCATGTGCCCCGTAAACGAACGGGCACCCTCTGGGAATACCACCAGCGACATGCCCTCTTTAAGCACCTCGCGAGCACGGTCATAAGAAGCACGGATCTTAGAAGGTCCGCTTTTGTCTACAAAGATGTGGTGCGCATACTCACAGGCGATACCGATGAGAGGCACTTTGCGCAAGCCCTTCTTCATCATCCACTTGAAGTTTCTGCCCAGAAAACCGTATATCAGGAAGATATCGAAAGCGCCCTGATGATTGGCCACGAAAACATAACTCTGGTTCTTCTTGAGATGCTCACGTCCCTCCACCTTTACAGGCAGGAGGAGGATGCGGACCCAAAGCCAGGACCAATATTTACCAGGATAATAGCCCCAGAAATGACCATTACCCAGCATGCATCCCAAAACAGTAGTTAAACTGGTTAAAACGCTAGCTACCAACAGGATAGGCAAGCATATTACAAGCTGATACAGACGATATAAGTACTTCATTTTTTATTTAAGAATGAATAATTTAACACTCAACATTTAACATTCAACACTCCTCATTTTCTTTTGAGTGTGATGACCACGATTTCTGCCGTAGCCCCTATGCGGATTGGAACGGTACCGCCCAGACCTGATGTGGTATAGAGCTGGCAACCCTCCTCCTCGAAGAGGCCGTAATCATAAGGAGTAAACATCGACGGACGCAAGCCCAGGATACTGATCTGCCCCGCATGCGTATGACCGCTCAGCGTAAGCTGCGGTGCTACGACCAGCGAATCCTTCCTGTCAGGTCCTATCACATCGCCATCCTCATCCTTCTCCTTATTAATAGTAGAAGGCCAGGTCTCGCGCCATTGCTTCGGAATATGCTGCAGCATCAGCACGAAAGAGCCCGGTCTGATGCCATACAGCGCCTTCCTTACATTGGTTCGCTTTGGATTGTCATAGTTCTCTGTACCAGCTACATAGATGCTGTCAGCGCCTCTATGCACCGCCACATGCTCATTCATCAGCAGGCGCCATCCGCAACTCCGCTGGAAGTCCTGCATCCGCTTCTCGAGCGCAGCTATCTCCTGCTCATCATCTACATCCATATAATAGGTGTAATCGTGATTGCCCAGCACACTCATCACGCCATCTCTGGCTTTCAGACTGCTGAGCAGCGCCTGATACTCAGGCAGTTCATCGGGCGTAACATTCTGTAAATCACCCGTAAAGCAAATCAGATCAGGTTTTTCGGCATTAATGCTGTCGATATCGCGCTGAGGCAGATGACCACGCCAGCCATAGTATGACCCGAGATGGATATCGCTGAACTGAACGATGCGATAGCCCTCGAAAGACTTCGGCAGATTAGGTACATAGATGGTGATACGCTTGACTTGCATCTTAGGAAAACCTTCGGTAAATCCGTAGATAAAGCAGAAGAACGCCACCGCTCCCACTACCAGTCCGAGGAGCTTGCCCCAGTTGCGATGGCCGTGAAGGAGCCGCATACAGCACCAACCGAAGACACTGAACAGGCTGAAGACAAACTGCGGAACCGCACATACTGCCATTATCACAAACCAGATGTCGATGAGCACCGGATTGCGTGGCAGGAAGTTGGGCAGCATCGTGATATATGCACTGTAGGCGATAACCACGAAAGCCGGCAACCAGAAGAGCACCCGCTGCCAGAGACTCTTCAGCCATAACTTGCCATACCTTTTATATATCCACAGATACGGCAACAGGGTGAATACCACTACGGGTATCAATATTCTTGCTATCATTTTTTGATCAAACTTGATTGAAGATACGTTTTCATTGCCTGCACGGGCACTCCTCTGCGCTGTGCATAGTCGCGAAGCTGGTCGTCTCCTATCCGTCCCAGTTCGAAATACCGCGACTTGGGATGTGCAAACATCAGCCCCGAGACACTGGCATGAGGCGTCATCATTCCGCTTGTGGTGAGCCGGATGCCCACCTGACTCATATCGATGAGCTGGTCGATGATGAAGTTGGCACTGGTATCGGGCAACGAAGGATATCCTATAGCCGGACGGATGCCCTGATAGCGCTCCAGATGCTGGTCTTCGATGCTCAGCTGCTCGCCGGGAGCATAGCCCCAGATGCTGCGTCTCACCTCTTCGTGCAACTTCTCTGCCGTGGCTTCAGCCAACCGGTCGCAGAGTGTCTGTGCCATCATATTGAGGTAGTCGTCCGAGCGATATTTCTTCTCCAGACCGCCATCTACCGTCGTGCAGAAGATACCCAGCCGGTCTGTTATTCCACTGTCCAGAGGACGGATGAAATCAGCCAGACAGAGATTGGGTTCTCCCTGAGCCGCCGGATGCTGCTGACGGAGCATCGGGAAGCGGACTTTCTGCCCTTCCAGCCAGATATCATCCCCCTCGCTGTTCGCCTCGAAGAGTCCAAAGACGGCATAGGTATGATATTCGCCTTCCCATGAATGGAGCATATCGAGCGCCTCAGCCTTCAGTTTTTCCTTTTCCTCTCGAGGTTTGCCGCTCAATCCCCAGGCATGATAAAAGTATAGCCAGTTGATATATGGCTCAATTTCGCTTACATTGTATACTATTCTTCGCATCCGATACGATATTTTATTTTACAATTCCCGTAAAATTTTCCTTTTTCAGGAATTGTTTCTGAACTCCAGTTC
>ULOC01063648.1_pt1 | contig 16349 bp, 19 predicted proteins | sample 1952181 | NCBI WGS metagenome assembly ULOC01 (sample SAMEA4835592, study PRJEB28245) | human gut metagenome | biome: gut microbiome; material: fecal sample | place: Denmark | collected 2008
TACCCCGGAGATAATCTGTCACACAAGTCCTGTGCTGAAGATTGGAACTGCAATATACGCTCTGTCACATCTTTGGATTCATCATAAAGATTGAGAAACATTGCCCGTACCGCTTCTGTATCATCCTGTGCGTACTGAATCACCATCTTTCTCGGAAAATTGTTCATAGATGCCAGTAAATTAGCAGTTTTCTCAGTTGCCTTAGCAAACATATCTGCAAAGTCATTCGCATTGATGTCCCAATGATCCTGAAACCATTTCACCGCTTCCCATTTATATTTTTCCCCCTGCCATCTTTCATCAAAAATCTTCTTATATTCCACAAGCGCATTTTGCAATTTCTCCAGAAAAAGACTTTTTTTTGCAGAAAATAAATAAAATTTCAAATTAAAGAGCTTGCAATAGTTTTTATTCAGAAGTTTTCCTTTTTAAAGTTGGTGCCAATAAAACACTTTGTAGTTCAAAATTTGGCGTTACATCATATGAAACATCTGAAATTATCCCATTATAACTGTTGTTTTCTAAAATAGCACTTACACTCTTCTCTTTTGAACTTCCAACGCTCTCTTTTTCAACATCCGGCTCTAAAGTAGCAACAACATCTCCATTTTCATCAAAAATTAACGTACACTTTTTTACTGGAGGATTCAGGGTTTGCATTGTCATTTGAAATTCAGAACTGGAATAATCAGCCAGCATAGCATACACTTTATTTTTTAATGCACTATCTGTATTCATTCTATATAATACATCTCCAGGAATAAAACACTCAAATCTACTATTTGAAACTCCTACATTTATCCCAAATTTATCATAAATTTCATTTACTATATTATTAACTTCCGTTGTTCCTAATTGATCACTAAACTTAGCATTCTCTTTAACTTGTTTTTCTGTACCATTAACATAATTCATAGATACATTAGATAATGCCAATAAAGTTTCTCCTATCACAATACTCATAATTCACCTCCATTTTTGTATTATCTCTCTTTATCCTTCTAAAATAAAATTCACAATATCATCAACTTTTTTGAATTGATATTTATTTATAACATCAGATGAGATTTCTTTATGATATTGATTACTAACCTCATCCAATAAATATACCAAATCTCTTGGTTGCAGACCTAACTCCTTTCCAAAAAAAAACGCTTCTCCCAATTTATCTATATCAATCCCATTGACTCTTGGATTAATATATTTAATTAATGAGAATATATTTTCTAAAATGTCATTTCTACTCATAACGAATTTTCCTTTCTTAGTAAAAGTACTTATCAAATATATATACTCACAACAACTTTATATCCATATCTGACAAATCATTTTCTATATACTCAGCCAATTTTTGCAATTGAATATAATCTAACAAATTGAATACCGGAATTTTAACTCTTTCCTTTAAACGTTTTACATTTTTATCTACGTTCTCTTTATTTGAGATTATATATCCTAAAGTCTTTTCTTGTATACTTTTTTCAACATCGATTCTAAAATTTGATATTGAGAATACTGTCGCCTCATTCCCAAAATAAACCCTACATATATTATTAATATTCGCTATTCCCTCTACTTCATATGGTGCATTATCTAATGCCATTACTACTGCATCTGCTTTGATTGCTTTTCCAATTTCAAAAGAAAATATTCCAAACTTATTAGTGAAATAATTATTATACGGTATCAGGCTTCCTGGTACACCTATAATAAAAAGATCAGGCTTCTCTTGATATTCCAAACCCTTGCACAATTCATTAAAACAAATAATTTTTTTCGCTTCAGATATATCACAAAACATGAATTGAGGAAAAGAATAAAAGCCAAATAATTCACTAAAATTTTTACTTCCTATTTGTACTACATTGTAACCAGCGCTTTTAAAATATTTATTTAAAAATAGCTGAATTTCAAATTTTCTAGTATTTTCTGCCACACCGCTTACAATTATCACAGGAATAGAAATGTCATTTAGAATTTCATATTCACAATTCATTATTTTGTCGGGAACCTCTAGTCCAGAAAATATTCTGCATCCCACATTATTATCTTTGCATAGCTTTTCAAATTTTTCTCGTTGTTTCCTAGTTAAAATATATAAAATAAAAATATCTTTTCCTTTTTGTGCTGCTCTCTCCGCATACTCATAGATTTTATCAAATTCATCACCTATGCGGCTGCCGTCTCCCAATAAAAGTACATCATAATCTATTGTTTCATCTCCAATGTTTATTCCCTGATTTGAGCCATTGTAAATATAACTTACATCTTTTCCTCTTAATTCTTTTGTCAATGAATCTACACCAACTATATCCATATTAACTAATAAATCTTTAAATTTTATAATTTCACAATTATTTAATGTATATGGAAATAAAAATGCTCTCCTTTTTATCATAATTCTCCTCCATCATCAAACATATAACCAAATTCTCTAAGCATACAGTAATTTTTTAAAGTATCATCTGCATTATCGATTACAGAAGGACACGATTCACATTTTTTTCTTGCAGATAATGTGGTCATATCATCAGCTTTAACTGCGCAGATATTACAAAATCGAAAAGCCCAACACTTCCTGCATTTATCTTCAGAAAGAGTACCAATATTCATTAAATATTTGATTCTATCAATATCAAATCCATCAAATATGCTTCCAATTCGCATTATCGGTGAAGTTTCGCTTACTCTCTCACATGGATATAAAATTCCTTCCACATCAACAAAAAGACGTTGCTTACCAATAATACAAGGTCCTGATGGATGGTCTTGAATTACATTATTCGCACATAATTTCAATCGTTCGTTAAATTCTTTAAGTTGTTGAAAATATGGTGCTATTAATTTTGATGCTTGACTCTGCTCTATCTTTCCAATCTTGAACATAAAATATTTAAAAATTTCATAATAATATTCCTTAATAAATTCTTCGCTCAATTCTCTTTTCTTGTTACTATTACTCAATGTTTCAAAATTAATACGAACTGAAAAATTTTTTATTGGTTCTGTTTGAGTAAAAAAATCATTAACTAAACTAAAATCTTCAAGTGTACTAACAACTGCATTAAAATTTACCTTTTTAGCATAGTCTGGGTATTCTTCCATAATTAAATTAATGCTCTTTATAACATCATCATAGCTTCCCTTGCCTGATATATTTTTAATGCGATTTTTATCGTGAAACTCTTGCGGACCATCTAGGCTAATAGTTAAATAAACATCATTTTTTGAAAAAAATTCAATAATTTCTCTATTTATTAATGTTGCATTAGTAGTCAGAGTAATTAATACTTCTTTATTTGTCTTTCCCTTAATATATTGAATGCATTTTTTAATCAATTCAAACTCAAGTAAAGGCTCGCCTCCATAAAATCCCAATCCCAAATTCTCACTATCAATAGAATGTTCAAGCAAAAAATCTATCGCTCGGAAAGCAGTTTCCATACTCATCCTTTTATTTGTATGTATTCTATTTTGATAACTTCCTGAATACACACAATAATTACATCGTAAATTACAATTTTGCGTTACCTGTAATGCTATGCCCTGTATATTTCGCTCGGTAAGTATATCAATAGAATTTGTAGCCGGATGTAACATTTCATAATATTTTCTAGGCAACAAAAATCCTTTTTGCTGTAACTTACTTATAGTAGGTGATATAATTCTTGTTTTTTCAAACTCTCTTATTTCCGAATTTAACTCTTTATTAATCTCTAAAATTGAATTAGAGTTCACATCGTATAAATAATAGTGTCTATATGTATTAAATAAATGAAATATCACATTTTCCTGCATTTTAAAACATCCCTTCGTAAAAATACCGGGTTGCTGTCAAGAAGGCAGCAACCCTAAGTTTCCGCTTATCCAATTGCAAGAGACATTCTTGCATAATAAGCTAACTCAGCATAATAACTAGCTGATTTTGAAGTTGCACCAGCACAGCTACAAGCATAACAGCTACAAGCATATGCTTCTAATGTTCCTTCATTCTGATGAACTTTCTTAGTAAGTTTTTTCATTGAATTGTCCTCCCTTCTTTGTAATTTATATTAATCAAAATAGTTCATATAGAATGAATCTATTCTGACTAGTATCGCTTTTATATTAAAAATTTATTTGTCTTAAATATAACAAAAAAAATGTTCTATTCAATATTTGTTGCAGAAAATGACAAATTGTTGCAGAAAATAACAAAAACCTTTCGCTAAAATTTCAGAAAAATTTACGAAAGGGTATTAACTCACTCTATTTTATCTAACATCATCTGTAATTCATCACTTTTACCAATTAATTTATTAAAATGACCAGCTTCGACAACAACACCATTTTTTAACATAATAATTTGATCCACTTCACTAAGTATCTCTTTTTTATGCGTAATAACAATTACCGTCTTCTCTTTTAATCTTGTATGCAACAATCCATTAATTTGATGTTCCGAATAGACATCCGTATTAGAAGTAGCTTCATCAAAAATTATAATTGGTCTATCATGAACTAATGATCTGGCAAGCGCTATTTTCTGTTTCTGCCCTCCAGATAACATAGCACCATTCTGTCCAACTACATAGTCCAAGGAAACTTCCTTCAAGAAATCTTCTAATCCACTATCTTTACAAGCTGTATCAATTATTTCATCATCAACCTCCTTATACAAACATATATTATTTCTAATCGTATCATTAAAGAGATATATTTGCTGACTAACTACTGATATCATATTTCTATATGCTTCTAATGTAATCTCTGAAATATTCACTTCATTCAATAATATCTGCCCTTTCATCGGCTCATACATTCTTGTTAACAAATTAATAATTGTTGTCTTTCCTGAACCATTTCTACCTATTATTGCAGTTTTACTCCCTTTTAAAAATTCTATATTAACATTCCTAAGAATTGGCTTGTCTATTTCATATGAAAAAGATACATCTTCTAATTTCAAATCTCCCAAAAACGATTCTGTGAGTTTTCCTTTATCTTCCTCCTCCTGCAAATCCATAAACTCGTAATATCTCTTTGTAGATGGTATTATTCCTGATAATAAATAGCCAATATTCAAAATCGCTGATATTGGTCCGGTTACATAGGCACTATATGTAATAAACGAAAAAACACTTCCTACAGATAATTGAAGATCAAAAACCAAATTCGCCCCTACAATATATAATAATGTTGAAAGTACCTCCACCATTATCGTGTCTACAATAGAGTTCCATTGATTAAGCATGCTCATTTGCTTTTGCTTATCTATCAGATTATTTTGATTGAGAGCAAATTCCTTATGTTTCTTGTCAAAAATATTAAACAGCTTGACCTCCTTAACTCCACCAACAGTCTCTCCAAACCATCTTGCATATTTTTGATTACTTATAATAAAATCATCCATTATTGCCTTTTGTTTTTTTGCAAAATGTTTCATAACAATACACTTGACCGGAATAAATATAAGCACTAATATCGTCATTCTGTAATCAATAATAAACAGACCAATTCCTCCGCCCACCATACTAAATGCCTGAGTAACAACAAAAAACACACTACTATCCGCAACAGATGTCATTTTACTAATATCCATATTAACATTATTCAATATTTCAGCATAATTGGTACTATTAAAATAACTCATTCTCAATTTCATTAGATGTGAAAAAGACTGCTCTGAAAGGAAATATTGAATTTTAGAAGAAATGTCTACCCTTTTCTTCTCTTTGATAATATCTATAAGTGAATTAACCCCATATATTACCAATGTTATTAAAACCAATTTGATTAACAAACTTTTATTGCCACCAATAAAACCATCATCCATGATCTGCCTGCTGATTAATGGTATGCACAAATTAAGTCCTGTAGAAATCAACAAGCATCCAATAATAACCCCGATAATTCTTTTATGTTCTCTTAAAAGTCCGAGTAACTTTCTTACTGCCTGCTTATTACTCATGATCAGCCTCCGTTAAATAATGCACAATTATAGCATAAATTTCTTTAATATGTTCTTCCATATCCCAATATTCTTCTTTCCGAAAAAGCCTTTTTTCTATATAGAAAGAAACTTCTGTGTTTTCCATATTGTTTTTAAATAAAATTTCCATATCATAGTCAGGATATAATTCATACATCCTTCTTTTCTTTTCTTTTGCTACGCTCCACAAAATCAAGTCGCTTTGTTTGTAATAAACTTGACCTTCTATGAAATCCTTGATAGTTTGATTTGGTAAGGATACATCTGGAATATACTCCAGTCTATACAATATACTTTCTGCCTCTGTAGCAATAGCATAAGCATTATATCCGTCTTCCTTAAATAAACGCTTAAGTTCTGACATAATGAAATATTCATCCATGAAATCTTCTATATCCAAAAAGATTATTGGGATACACAAGTCGCCTCCATGATGTTTGTTATTAAGTATTTGTTGTACCCTTGTGTTCTGGCTCCATTTAAAACCTGTTGTTTGCACATTTATAATGTCATCTTCTCCAAGATATATCAGATTCTTATTCTTTAATCTTATTTGTTCTAATTCCGCTAAAGAATATGTTATAATGGTATCTATTTCGCCCTCTATTTCCTCTCCATTACCATAGACCACCTCAAAATAATAATTTGCTTTACTTTTATTTCTTTCATTTAACATATATGCTTTGTAAACCCAATCCGGCTCATACAAATCTCCTATTATGTCTAAATGAGTTTGGGTACTTACATAGCTTTTTAATGCATGTATATCCCTTATTCCATCCATGCTTATTTTTCGTGCTACTAACGCACACACAAATGGCGTAGCATAACTGTTACTTAACTGTGTTGTTAAATCTGTATCATACATTTTAATAGTATGTTCTGAAGAAGCAACCGCATCTATCCCTAGATGAATATAATGATTACAATATTGTATAGGACTACCTGTTGTTGCTACTCCAATCACATTAGAAAAACTTGCTGGATATGTAAGAAACCCTGTATTCGACGTTGCTGCCACTATTATCAAGCCTTTATTAGCATATTTATTGATCATCTTATTTAGTTTCTCACAATCACTAAAATTTGTGGTTCCAAGACTTAGATTGATAAGAGTTACACCATTCTGATAACACCACTCAAAAGCAAGTTCTATTTTTTCAATCTCTCCTTTACCTTTTTTATCTAAAATCTGGATACTACTCAATATGCAATCTGGATAATATTTTTCTAAAATCAATGCACATATAGTGCCATGCTGAAAATCTGTAAGATGAATTTCCATATGTTCTTTCTTACAATTCTTATTTTCATTAATGACAATTTCCGTTAGCATTTTTTTATTATTTAAAATTTTTCCATTTATTCCATTATCAATTATTGCTATTCTCTCTTTCTTCAATTACATCACCTAAGTTTCACCTTTTTATTTACATCACCTGAAAATCTGCATATTCAGATAATGTTGCTATTACATTTTCTGCAAGCTTCTCATAGCACTATTATCACTATCAACATTTTCATAAAAAGATTTATTTAGTAGATTGTACATTTTCTGTTGGTTTGCATATACCTGACGTAAATATTCCTCTTCTGCCTGCTGGCTCCTTGCCAAATGCTCCCTTTGACTTTTTTCCATCTGCTCTTCAAGCAATTCTTCCATCTTCTTGTGACGTTTCTCCCACCAAGTTTCCCCATCATTGATAGTTTCTAAATCGCTTTTTCCTACTGGTCCTGCATAACCATAACATTCTTCTGGCGATGCTCCACTAACATCTTAACTAACATTGTTTGAACCAACAGGTAAACTCTGAACAGAATATGCTGAACGAACCCTATTCAATACATAGTTTTCATACTCTGGATCACTTTTCATTCTTTCAAAAGCTTCTTCTTTAATTACTGTTGCTCCAGATGAATATGTAGAACGGACCCATCCGCTTACAGGCATTTGAGATATTTCATTCATAACCCATTGCTTATACTCATCCAAAGTCATTTCAGTCTTTGATTTTTCAGAGATTGCACTATTATACGAAACATTGGTTAAACTCGGTGGATAATTAATAGTCACATTCCCTGGGAACATTATGCTATTTGAATCTGTCAAGCTACCATTATTAACTGTTTCCACTATTTTATCTGTAAAAGATTCCGATTTTTTTCATTATCCCTATTTTGGATAGAATTTGTATAAGAGTTCTGATATAGATTTACTCCTACATTTCCTATATTAGTACCAATCATATTATTTTCCTCCCTTCTTTTTGTTAATACATTCTGCTAATTCTGTGTAATTATCAAACTGTATATTTAAAATTTCATCTCTTGAAAAAGAAACTCCAAACTCTTTTTCAATCTCTAAGAATAACTCTAAAAGATTAGCAGCAGAAAACCTATCTCACTTGATAATAATCTATCTTTTTTCATCATACTTAATTTTTCATCACTGCATCCAAACTTATTTTTTAAAAGCAAATCTAAGCTTTTACTTATTTTCTCCTTTTCCATTTGTAACCGTCTCCTTAACAATATATCAGCAGAAAACTTCTATAAAAAATTTTTTTTCACTGATATTGCAGGCTTTGCCACAAATGCCACAATTGAAAATGCCATATACAATACCAATACTGCTGTAATTAATTTTGAAATCTACCTCATATGATTTCTCTGTCAATCGAAATCATGACACTCTCTCCATTCGAAGTCCAAGTGGTTATTTAGTATATTCTAATACAGGTTTCTATTTATCAGATTCCCATATTTGCTAATATAGGAACCCAATAAATAAACCAGCTAACCAATCCTCAATTATTTTTTCTTCTGATTGGTTGGTCTTTTCGGCTGATGCCATATTCCAGCACAAGGGGGCGGGAAACCATCTATCCCATGTACTGCTTCATTTCTCATTGCTCGTTCCACAACCTTCAGCAACTTCTTATTAACCTTCTTCATTCTCTTTCACCTCCTGTTTTAAGATTTTTGCTATACAAAGCAAAGCTGCACACAATATAACAGCTATTGCCATATAACTGATGAAAATCAAATCTGCACCTAACAGAACACAACAATATATTATGCTTCCTTCCAACAAGAGTATAATTCTCGCTTCCTTCTTTGATTCCGCCAACTCCGCTGAATCCATATGCATATTGGGATGATTAACTGTACCTATTATTCCAATCACACTCATTGCAAACAATAACATTCCTAATATCAACTGAGGATACCCCACCAAACTTGTACTTATGCCTAAAATAACCAAATAAGAAAGAACTGATGCCAGATAACATTGATAAAATTTGTCTAAATGATACCCTCCAGTTCTTTTCCTTAATCCCAAGAAAAAAATCAAGAAAAACAAAGTAGGAAGAAACTTTTCAACTGCTATGCTGATTAAAATAATTGTGCCAATGGTGATAAACTTCTCCATCCAACAAATTGCAACATAAATATATCGTTCTGCCATATCTTTATGGATCAGTTTTGTTTCTGTCATCTGATCTACTAAATCAATTGCTATTTTTTCAATCATATTTCTGCCTCCTTATAAGGCTAATTATAAATTCATCCCCCCAAAAAACAATATTTGTTGCAGAAAGTGACCTCTCATTGCAAAAAATGACCCAAAAAAGTGATTTGCTTATCGCAAATCACTTTTCTTAATCTGGTATTATAATCGAAAAATAAAATTCATTCTCATTGTTTTGTATGACATAAGAGCCTTGATACTTTGTTATGACATCAATTATATTTTTTATGCCAATACCATGTTCATCTATATCATGTTTTTTTGAAGTCTGTATTTCTCCGTCCTCAATAACAAGCTCACCATCGTATGTATTCTTTACAGATATGATAACATTATCTTTTTCTTTAACAAACTTCATTTTAATGACCTTTTTTTCAGTACACTTTTCACAAGCCTCAATTGCATTATTCAACAGGTTTGATAATATAACAACAATATCCTCATCACAAATACCTATCTCTGACAAATCGTTAATTTTAAAAATAAATACAATTTTTTTATCCAATATTTCCCTATATTTACTATTTAAAATTACATCAACAATTACATTATTTGTTTTAATGTAATCCAATTCCGTGCTTAAATGCCCACTCACCTTACTTACATATTTCTCCAACTCATCATAGTTCTTTGCTACTATCAGAGATTCAATACACAAAATCTGATTTTTATATTCATGAGTTATTCTCCGCTGCTTAGCAAAATTTTCAGAAACCGTACGATACATATCCGTCTGATTTTGAACTTTTATCTGAAAAATCTTATTTTCACGGATTTTTGTTTCACGCTTCAATATATCATTAATTAAATAAAATACGACTATATTCATGCCTGCCAAACAAAATGCTATGACTAGAAACACATTTTCCTGCTTTTGATTTTTGACATTACCGGATGTAATAATCATTGCAATAATCGTAAAAATCGAAAAAACAGGGAAAAATATAAACCGGAGCCAATCTATATCCATTAAAACCTCTGAAGATCTCACCCCAATTTTTTTCCTAATCATCAAAACTACCATGAAAAGAAGTATCTTTGCCAGAACTGTTACCAGATAACCACCAACATTATGTGACTCGTTAATTTCTGCTATACTGTTAAAGAGTGAAACATTTAACCAAAGTGTAAAATAATCAATAGAAAGTAATAGACCTTGAAACAATAATGATAAAATTAAAGCTTTACGAAAGTGAATATTCAAATACAAAATCATAAAAAACGCAATTATTATAATAACTAATATCTGCTTTAAGATGAATAGATCATAAAATAGTAAAGCTACAGAATATACAAATATTATTAAACCTAAAATAATTCCAATATTTATCAGTTTTTTTTCTGTTCTCTTTTTACCAAATGTCTCAAAAAACATTTTACAGCATATCATTTCTAATACAGTCAGCATAATTCCCTGAATGTAAGTTATCATTTATATTTCTCCTTTATACGAAACAAATGTTTCTTCCACGAATTTATACCTAACTTTTGGAATTTCCAGTTTAATGCCATTACTCAATAGAACTTCATACCGACTGACTTTGGCTATATGCTTCATATTAACCAGATAACTCTGGTGTATTCGTACAAAGTTATTATCTGACAATTCTGCTTCCATATCATTTAATGTACCATATAATGAATATTTATTTAATTGATCCTCCATAATATAAAACTCTAGTTTATGCAAACGGCTCTCTATGTACAACAGACGTTCCAATGACACATTCTTTGTTCCTTCATTAAAATTAAAAGTTTTCTTTTTTACCACATAATTCATTTTCATGGTAATCGCATCCATACATTCAAATACCAATTCAGAAAAATTGACATTATTTTTTAAGATATATCTTACAGCATCCACCCTATACCCTTCAATCGCATAGTTTACAAACGCAGTCACAAAAACTATAAAAATATCATTGCTAACATCCTGAATTTTCTGTGCTGTCTCCATCCCATCCAGTTCATCCATATTTATATCCAGAAAAACAATTTTATACTTAACAATCTCTATTCCTAAATTTATAAAGTCCTTTCCAGATTCAAACTCATCAATTTCGTACAGAATGCCTTTCTTATTCAAATAATCTATTAAAATTTCTCGAATACGCTTTCTAAAATGGCTTTCATCATCACATATAGCAATTCTGAACATATGTTTACCCCTCCTCACTAAAAATTTTACATATTTTTGTGTTCGGTTGGTTATTTTTTTGTCAATTATGTATATTTCTATATACATATTTCGGCACTAACCACCAAAAACTTTATTTCATTTCCATATTCTAAGTATGTCATTTTTCTTACATCAATTAAGATTCTATAACTCCATTTTACACTCGTATATTACTATTCTTTATCACAGTAATCAACTAAATTGCAGAAATCGTTCTATATTTGCAGAAAATGACAAAAAAATAACAGTATCACTAAGATACTGCTAAAAATGCTTAAAACATCTGACTATTTAAAAATTTCATCATACGTTGTATCTAAAATCTCCTTTATTGCCTTTAATTGTGTTGCTTTTATATGCTGTACTCCTCTTTCTATCTTTACCAAAGTCTCTCTCGTTATCTGTACGTTTCTAAGCTGCATCAAAGCAACCAATTCTGTCTGACCAATATTTTTTCTTTTCTGATCTGCCGAATGTTCTGTCCTAAGCAAATACCATCCTGTTTTACCTTCTGCTCCATTCCATACCACCATAACTGAACCCATTTCGGTTCTTTTTGTCTTTATTTTATGTATTAAAATGGTATAATTCTTAAGTGAAGTATCACAGTTTGAGCAATCAAAAAAGAACAACTGTGCATAAACTACAGTTGCTCAAAATGTGATTCTTCATGATTGTACCAGGTCGCGGAATTTTAGCCAGTACATTATGGGGATTGAATACGCCTGCCCTTCCTACAAAAATAACGTCATGACAGGGCCTTACGTTAATTTATAAGGTATGTTATCCTGCCGGAATAAAAAGAGACATGGCAAACAAGCCCTCTGCCGGGGGGCTTAGAAAAACATATGGGAACAGAAGTTTAATCCCGGAGGGCAAAGCTCCGGCCAATATGCCGCATGCTGTTTTTTCCACAGCATGGGCACAGGCTGATGTCATACTTCCAAACGGTTTTCATTATTTCTGCAACAGAAGAACTGGTGAAGCGGGACACAAATTTCCGGTGCCCCTGAATCCGGAAGATGATGTGGAGGTTTTTCTTCTTCCGGCGATTGTTTAAGAAACCATAGTAACGGATTTTCTGGAACCCGGCCGGGAGCACATGCATCATCAGACGGCGGATAAACTCCACCGGTGTTATGCGGACAAGGATTTTGTCTCCGGATCTGTAGTCTTTTGCCCGGAAGGAAACCTCATTTTCCGTAACAGAGACAATGCGTGAGTTGGTAATGGCAATGTGGTGGGTATATCTGCCAAGATATTCGATGGCATTGCCAAAACTGTTAAAGGTTTCTTTGATGTAGGGACACCACGCTTTCTGATAAAGACTGTCCCTGAATTCTGCCCATGCGTGGGAATTGCGCAGTTTACGGCAGGAAGATGGAAGGAACAGTTTTCCCTTCCTGTGGTAAGATTCGAGATAAGCAAGGAACTTACCACGGAATTTAGATCCAAGCACTTTCACTGGAATAAAAAAGCGTGCGGACGACATCTTGAGATTGTAATCTTTAGTCAGACCGCCGCCTGTGATGATACAGTGGATGTGCGGATGGAAATTTAAAGTCTGTCCCCATGTATGCAGGACCTGGATAATGCCGGGTGCTGCCCCGAGGTACTTTTTGTCAGAGGACAATTCCAAAAGTGTTTCAGAGGAGCACTTGTGCAAAAGCGTATACAGAAGTTTCTGATTGGCATAAATCAAAGGATTAAGTTCAGCCGGCACTGTAAAAACCACATGGAAATAGGGGGTATCAATGACTTCCGATTTTCTGGCATCAATCCAGATTTCCTTAAGGACAGCCTGACAGTTGGGGCAGTTCCTGTTGCGGCAGGAATTATTGTGGATCTCCACATGCCCGCAATCTCCACACTGGGAAATGTTGCAGCCAAGAGAGCTACTTTTGCAGGCGGTAATGGAATGTGCAGCTTTCCCCTGGACTACAGAAAGCTGGAAAGAAGATGCATAAGAATCCCATCCGGAGTCAAATATCTGTTATATCTTACTGCGCATGCCCACCTCCCATGAGGTCAAAAGGACTGACTGCATCCGACGTGCCGTTCGAAGCAAGATGAACATAGATCGTGGTAGAATTTATAGACTTATGGCCAAGGAGCGCTTTGATTGTCAGCAGGTCAACACCATCTTCGTACAGATGTGTACCGAAAGCATGGCGCAGGGAATGACAGGTAATACGCTGCTCCCATCCGAGGGAGCGCTCTACTTCGTGAATGTGGCGGGATAAATAGAACGTATCGATCGGTTTAGAAGAATCATGCTGTTTAGGGAAAAGCCAGCCAACCGGTTTACCAAAGGCAAACCAGTACGCAGTCAGAATGTCCAAAGCACGTTTGGACAGAATCGCATAGCGGTCAGAACGGTTTTTGCCACGCCTGATATGGATGCGCATGTTTTTGCGTTGGATATCTTCATAACGAAGATGACAAACTTCGCCAATACGCAGACCGGAAGAATACATGAGTGCGACCATAGCCTTCTGCTTCAAATCCGGCATGGAATCAATAAGGATGGAAACTTCCTGTTTGGAAGGGACAAAAGGAAGATATTCGTCAAATCTGCGCATAGGAAGCTGGGTATCATCCCACGGTTGGTGAAGGACATACAGGGTAAAAAAGCGCAGCTGTGAAATAGCACAGTTTATGGTACGGTCAGAAAGATTTCTGGAATTTTGAAGCCATCGGATATAATCACGGAGTTCCGGCCAGGAAACATCTTCCGGAAGTTTGTGAAGGCAGGTGGAAAGATAAACTAGATAAGCCCTGATATAGGTGCAGTAATTTTTAAGAGTATGGTCAGTAAGACCGCGGAGAGAAATCATTTCCCGAAAAGATTTTAAATAATTGTCCATGATAAAATCTCCTTTGAAATGTAATAGAAAAATAGAAACATTTCAAAAAGAGGAGGTAGACGGATAAAAAAACCAGATATGTAGTTGTTGAGTTTAAAAATCCATGGTAACATAAGTATAGCAGTTTGTGTGTATTGTTTATTGTTAAGGTAGGGGTATCTCAACAATACAACATATACACAAAAACTGCTATTTTTTTGAAAAAGTAGCGGTTTCATGTATTGGGGGCTAGCCGTCGCGCTAGCGACTTGGTACAAAAAGAAACAGAAACGGCGCGAAAGAATGGTCTTTCATGCAAACGAAGGAGGAGTTCATTTATGAAGAGAAATACGAAATTTTTTGCGGCAATGCTGGCAGCGGTTATGATTTTTTCGGCAGGTGTATACAGCAATCCTGACCGGATATATGCAAATCAGAAGCTGAATGAAAACGTCACAAATGCACAGGCAGATACAGCGGTTTCGGGAATCCAGGTCGCATATCATACACAAAAAGAGATTGTTGATTATGTAAAGGCATATCCGGCCGGTAAGAATGATAAGCTTACTTACAAAAAGAATCCATCTTTTTCAGGAACTTACAATATTGGTGAGATCTCAGCAGCAACGCAGAGCTCTGCATTGAACATGTTAAAGCAGATTCGTTATATTGCAGGAATTTCAGATGAGATCACCGTATCGGACGAGTATACGAAGCTGACGCAGGCAACCGCATACATCAATTACGCAAATGACGAATTGTCGCACTATCCGGATAAGCCAAAGAATATTCCGGACAATCTATATGATCTTGGGGCCCAGGGAACTTGTCAGTCAAACATTGCATGGGCATCATGGAACGGTTGCAGTCTTAATTACACACTTATAGACAGTTGGATGGAAGATGCGGATAGTTATAACATAGACCGTGTCGGGCACAGAAGGTGGCTTTTAAACCCGAAGATGTCTGCGACGGGATTTGGCGCTGTGGATGGCACAAAGGGAACCTATAGCGCAGTCTATGCTTTTGATGAGGCAAATACAAGTGCAACTGAATATGGCGTATGCTGGCCGGCGCAGAATATGCCTACCTAGTATTTCGAAAGCAGTTATCCATGGTCAGTCTCAACCGGAGATACAGAGGATATTTCAAAAATACAGGTTGTTCTGAAAAATGTCAAAACAGGAAAAACATGGAATTTTTCATCAATGAAAGCAGATGGAAGCTTTTATGTGAATAATGACAATTATGGAGACAGAGGCTGTATCATTTTCCGGCCGAAGAATATTGCGACATTCAAAGCAGGCGACTGTTATTCGGTAAATATTACGGGAACTGCCAGGGGAACAGTTTCATATAAGGTTCGTTTCTTTGACTTGTATCAGAAAGAAGTTGAAATTCCATATATTCGGGAATACACTTCAAAGGCTGATCGTTTTAATGTAAAGTGGTACCGCTCACATGATGCAGACGGCTATCAGATACAATATTCGACCAATGCAAAGTTCAAATCCAAAAAGACAAAAGAACTGACCGGAACTTCAATCACGGTCAAGCATGCAATCAATAAGAAATACTATTTCCAAATCCGTGCATACTGCATAACGAACGGAAAACGGGTATACAGCAAGTGGAGTAATACAATTAAACTATAGTTGTTGTTTCAAGTTATGCTGTCTGGCAGGGGATAATGAAGGCGAAACAAAATATTATAGTCTAATAAGTATTGTGATGAAATTATATTTGCAAAATAATGAAATTTAAAAGACGGCTCTTCCGTTTGATAGAAGCTCGTAAAAATGGTGGTCGATTTATCGACCA
>ULOC01023381.1_pt1 | contig 16248 bp, 15 predicted proteins | sample 1952181 | NCBI WGS metagenome assembly ULOC01 (sample SAMEA4835592, study PRJEB28245) | human gut metagenome | biome: gut microbiome; material: fecal sample | place: Denmark | collected 2008
GGCGTTCCATAGTCTATAAAATATTCAATTTTTTTACTGATGTGTTACTCATCAAAATCTCAAATCAAGGTTATTTGACACCAATTTTGACACCAAATTTTTGTATATTGACGATTTTTGATGAAATGTGATAAATTCATAAAACCCGTAAAAAGCCTGTAAATAAGCACTTTACGGCACTCTATGAACTAAGACAAAAGCTACGCTGTAATAACAAGTATCGAGTGCTAATTCTTTTGTGAAGATTTTGTGAAGTCTTAATTTTAGTCCTGTTTTCCTATTGCGCATATGTTTCTTCCATGCTATATTTTCTTTACACATTTCGAATTTGCAGCTAAATTTATATACCGGCTGCATTTCACCGGATATTTCATCCGTTTTTTCCATGTGTACGAAACAATTAAATATTGGAGAGGAATTTCGTGCAGAGCAAAAATTCAGTTATTATTTTATTATTGTTTTTATTTTCAGATATTGAAAGCTGGGGGGCTTCCATGTTACAATCTTGATAGAAGAACAGCCGCTATATCACACGTTTTCCTCTCCGCCACTACAAAGGAGAAGAAAATGTACAAGAGCAAAAAGTTCGAAGACCTTACCATTAGTGATGATTTTATGTTTGGGATTGTTATGCGCGATCCCAAATATTGTAAACCGTTTCTGGAAACTATACTGAATATTAAGATTTCACGCAGTTGAAACAAAGTTTTGTGATCTTTGTCTGCACCTTTGATCCGTTCCATATCGGCAGGCATGTGTATACTTTTGAAAACCGCTGCGTGGAAGATCCGAATCTGCCTCTTAACGATGGCACACAGAAAATCATTTTAAATACGAAAGGAATTTTTGATGATGTTCGGCCGGAACTGAAACGGCTGCTTAACTTTATTGATGGCAGACAGCCGGAAGATTCTTTTACACAAGATCCCTCCAAGGCTGTGGAATCTGCCAAGCGCAATGAGAAATGGAGGCATGACTACATGACGCTGCAAATGGCTTATGACGAGAAATACCGCGAGGGGCTGGAAACTGGCATTCAGCAGGGCATTGAACGAGGCATTGAACAAGGCATTACAACATCTGCCCGTCGTATGCTTTCCTCCGGTAAATATTCGGATTCTGAAATTTCTGAAATTACCGGACTTTCCGTGGAACAAATTCAGGCTTTAAAGAATTCCGCAAAATAAACTCTTATTATTTTTAATTCAATACTTTATAATTCAAGAATAATCTTGAGGTTATTGTCCTGTACGCTTGCTCCTACATTACCATCAAGAGCCAGAACGAGAGCCTTAACTACCGCAAGCCCCACCCCCGTACTTCCATCGTGTCGTGAGGTATCCCCTGTATAAAAGCGGTCAAACAGCCGGTTGCCATCAATTTGCAAGCTGTCACTCACTGGATTTCCATCATAAACCGGATACCGCCATCCGATTTCTGCATAAGTGTTATTTTTATGTTCCCTGCCGAATACTTCATTGCATTTGTCAGCAGGTTTTGCAAAATCCGCTCTACCATATCCTTCATTTTTTCTGCTTTACGCAGGACAACTGCGATGCGTTTGGCCTGCGCCGGCTCTAAATCTTCTTTCCAATCCGTTTACGCTGTTTCTGTAATTCCACAGTTTCTGATTTTCCCCATAAGGAAAGCGTGCCGCTTGTCGGAAATGCAAGTCCCGTGACCAGTCTTAAAAAAGTAGTCTTGCCAGCCCCATTCTGACCGATAAAACCATAAATTTTCCCCTTTTTTATCTGCAAATTTATGTGGTCTAATGCCAGTGTCTGCTTATACTCTTTCGTTAAAGACCGGGCTTCTAAAATAACTGAATTCATCTTCCGAACCTCCTTTACAAAAAACAGTATAACGAACATTCTTAAAGAATTCCTTAAGCTGAGATAAGAAGACATTAAAAAAGCATAAAGCCAGGGAACTTTTATTCCTTAGCCTTATGCAGACGATAACCAATGCCCCAGACCGTATCTATAAATTCTTTATCCGGACAAACCGCTTTTAATTTGTTACGCAGATTACTGATATGAACATTAAGCGTATTGATTTCCACATCATCTTCAATTATTAATATTTTATCCACTTGTGTACCTCTTTTTTACAGGCAATAACCTTCTTCCCTGAGTTTCTTTCCCTCTTCGATATAAGAAAGTGCACTCTCTTTTAACCCTGCAATTTCTTCTTCCGTCAATGCCCGCGTGACCTTCGCCGGTCTGCCCATGACCATGCTGCCGTCCGGGATATTCTGGTGTTCAAGCACAAGGCTTCCGGCTGCGATAAGACAGTTTTTTCCAATCACACTGCCATTCATCACCGTTGCACCCATGCCGATTAATGTGTTATCCCCGATCGTGCAGCCATGAATTACCGCATTGTGTCCTACCGTCACATAATCACCTACGATGGTTGGATCCACTTTAGAAGTGTGGACCGTGCAGTTATCCTGAATGTTTGTCCCTTTTCCGATGATAATTTTATTGTCATCCCCACGCAGTACCGCATAAAAAAGAATGGTACTGTCCGCACCGATGGAAACATCCCCCATCACCACAGATTCCTTTGCGATATTGGTTGATGCCGCTATACTTCCCGTTGTTTTTATCATGACCGATGTCCTCGTTTCTTTCTTTATTTTCATACTGTTTTTAGTATAACATCTCCGTTTTTGCTTCTCAACATACTCTTTTGGAAAAAGAAAAAAGCGAGGACATCAGCAGATGCTCTCGCTTGACTCCACTTTACGATTTATTCGTAAACGTGTTTCTTTTTATCTTTTGCTTTCGCCTGTTTTTTCTTTAACGGGTGTTTGGGATTCTTATCTGACATAGTAATCGCCTCTTTTCCTCATATTCATATGTCAAATTTGTTTCCTTTGTTATGCCTACGTTATAGCACTGCATTCTGGCAATGTCAACCCTGTCTGTTAATTATTTTGTGTTTTTTCTGTGAATATGATAAATTTACTCATTTTATCACAAGTTGTCAGGCATTTTGTGTTTGTGTTTTTTCTATGAACTTACAAAATCCTCCAAAAAAAGTCATTGACATTTTAAATTTTCATCCCTATAATGATAAAAGTTCGGTTGCTAACTATTTAAAAATCATTTTAAGAAAGGAGTGATTTCTTGCAGGATTTCGACGATGAAGAACTCAAAGAAATTCATATGGGCCGCCTGATTCAGGTACTGTCCCATCAGATGAAGCGGAAAAACTGTGTAATCTCCATGATCAACGACGATGGTCTGACAACCATGCAGAAACATGTGTTGAAATTTCTTCTTCTGGAAACCCTTCACAAGGTTGTCTACCAGAAAGACATCGAAGAAGAATTTCAGATCCGCAAATCCACGGCGACCGGAATGCTGCAGCTTCTCGAAAAAAATGGTTTTATTGTGCGGGAAAGTGAAAAAAAAGATGCCCGCCTGAAACGCATCATTCCTACAAAGAAAGCGGAAGCACTCCGTCCGAGCATCCTTGCACACATAAGGCAGTCGGAAACACAGCTTACGACAGATATTTCCGAAGCTGATGTTCTGACCTGTAAAAAAGTGCTCTGCCAGATGCTCTATAACGTATCAGAACATAAGGAGGTATGTAAAAAAAATGAATAAGAAACTTTTACAATCCGTCCGGGAATACAAAAAGCAATCCATCATTGCCCCTCTTCTGGTTACATTAGAGGTACTGATGGAAGTATTGATTCCTCTGGAAATGGCAAAAATTATTGATATTGGCATTGCAGAAGGAAATCTCGGATATATTATCCAAAGAGGACTTATCCTTGTAATTATGGCAATGATGTCCCTGTTTTTCGGTGTACAGGCCGGAAACTTTGCAGCAATTGCCGGAGCCGGATATGCCAAAAATCTGCGGCACGATATTTATTATAAAGTACAGGATTTTTCCTTTAAAAATATTGACCATTTTTCCACGTCCGGTCTTGTAACACGTATGACCACCGATATCACAAATATCCAGATGGCTTACATGATGAGTATCCGCCTGCTGGCAAGGGCTCCGATCATGATTATTTTATCCTGGATTATGACCCTGACGCTCAGCAGAAAAGCTGCGCTCTTATTTTTAATCGTCATCCCGGTACTCGGTGGCACGCTGTTATTTATCGCAAAAAAAGCCCATCCACATTTCATTAAGGTGTTTGACGAATATGATGAATTAAACAATTCCGTACAGGAAAATGTCAATGCCGCCCGCGTGGTAAAGGCATTTGTCCGTGAAGATTATGAAATTGGTAAATTCCACGGTGTTTCCAAATATGTTTATCAACTTTTTACCACAGCAGAAAAAATCGTTGCCTGGAACTCCCCGGTTATGCAGTTTGTCATGTATGCTGTGATTATGATTCTTATTTACATTGGCGGAAAAGGCATCGTCACCGGAACCATGGAAACCGGTGCACTTACTTCTATTATTGTATATGCCTTACAGATCATCGGTTCCCTGATGATGGTAACATTTGTGTTTGTCATGATCATGATTGCCGGTGCATCGACCGACCGTATCACGGAAGTACTAAATGAGATTCCGGAAATGCGCGATCCTGCTGATGCTGTAACTTCCGTTACCGATGGTGATATTATTTTCGACCATGTCAGTTTCAGTTATGCCGGTGAAGGTGGAAATCTTTCCTTAAAAGATGTAAACCTGCATATCAAATCTGGTCAGACCGTGGGTATCATCGGTGGAACCGGAAGTGCAAAATCAACACTTGTACAGCTGATTCCGCGTCTGTATGACGTCACCGAAGGAAGTGTAAAAGTTTCCGGTATCGATGTGCGCAAATATAATCTGGAAGCCCTGCGCGATCAGGTTTCCATGGTGTTGCAGAAAAACGTCCTGTTCTCCGGAACAATCTACGACAATATCCGCTGGGGCAACGAAAATGCTACCGATGAAGAAGTACAGAATGTCTGTAAACTGGCACAGGCCGACGGGTTCGTCCGCGAATTTCCGGATGGTTACAATACACAGATTGTCCAGGGCGGAAACAACGTATCCGGTGGGCAGAAGCAGCGTCTTTGTATTGCCCGTGCCCTGCTGAAAAAACCAAAAATTCTGATCCTTGATGATTCTACCAGCGCCGTGGATACCAAAACCGATGCGCTGATCCGCAAGGCTTTCCGCGAGGAAATTCCAAACACGACAAAGATCATTATTGCACAGCGTGTTTCTTCCATTGAAGATGCCGACTTGATCATTGTCCTCGAAAACGGTGAAATTTCCGGTATCGGTACATCCGAAGAACTGTTAAAAACCAATGCGATTTACCGTGAAGTATATGAATCACAGGTCAAAGGAGGTGAAGATCATGAATAACAAAAAGCCAAAGCTTTCCAAAGACAATATTGCTACCGCAAAACGTCTGTTGAAATATGTAACAGAAACCTATAAAGCCCGCTTTATTCTTGTATTTGTATGTATCTTCTTAAGTGCAGTCGCATCCATTGCGGTATCGCTGTCCTTAAAATACATGCTTGATGATTTCATTCTTCCCCTGATTGGACAAAAAAGCCCGGATTATACCGAATTTTACCGTGCACTTGCTGTGCTTGGCTGTATTTTCATTGTCGGTGTTATTGCAACATTTATCTATACCCGTATGATGGTGTATATCGGTCAGGGCGTGTTAAAGCGTGTGCGTGATGATATGTTTGAACATATGCAGACCCTTCCGATCCGCTATTTCGATCAGAATACGAACGGCTCTATCATGAGTCTGTACACAAATGATACCGATACCCTGCGCCAGATGATCAGTCAGGCGATCCCGCAGGCGCTGATGTCATTTTTCACCATCATTGTTACGTTTATTTCCATGCTGATCTTAAGTCCTCTGCTGACACTGCTTGCCATTGTTGTCATCGGGATTCTGGTATTCGTCACAAAAAAAATCGGTGGAAACAGTGGAAAATACTTTGTGCGCCAGCAGGTTTCCCTTGCCGACGTGACCGGATTTGTGGAAGAACATATGAATGGTCAGCGTGTGGTAAAAGTGTTCAACCATGAGCAGAAATCCGAAGAAGAATTCGACCAGCTCAACGAAGCACTGTTTGACAGTGCCTCACAGGCAAACAAATACGCAAACATGATGGGACCGGTGATCGGAAATATCGGAAATTTACAGTTCGTTCTGACCGCTGTTCTCGGTGGTGTTCTCTCGGTTGCCGGTGTGGGCGGCATTACGCTCGGCGTCATGGCCTCCTACCTGCAGTTTACCAAGAGTTTTACCCAGCCATTTATGCAGGTGGCACAACAGTTCAACTCCATCGTTATGGCTCTGGCAGGAGCTGAGAGAATCTTTGCCCTGATCGACGAAAAACCGGAGACAGACGAAGGCTATGTAACACTTGTCAATGCAAAAAGAGATGCCGATGGCAACATCATCGAATGTAAAGAACGTACCGGCATGTGGGCATGGAAACATCCACATTCCGCAGATGGAAGTGTATCTTACACCCCTCTGACCGGCGATGTCCGTTTTGAAGATGTTACATTCGGCTACAATCCGGATAAGGTCATCTTAAAGGATATCAGTCTGTTCGCCAAACCGGGACAGAAACTGGCATTTGTTGGCTCTACCGGTGCCGGAAAGACAACAATTACCAACCTGATCAACCGTTTCTACGATATTCAGGAAGGAAAAATCCGCTATGACGGCATCAATATCACCAAGATCAAAAAAGATGATCTGCGCCGTTCTCTCGGTATTGTCCTGCAGGATACCCACCTGTTTACCGGAACCATCCGCGACAATATCCGTTACGGAAATCTTGATGCAACCGATGAGCAGATCTACGAAGCTGCCAGACTTGCGCACGCAGACCAGTTCATCCGGATGCTGCCAAACGGTTATGATACCATGTTAAGCGGTGACGGCGAAGAACTTTCCCAGGGACAGCGCCAGCTGCTTTCCATTGCAAGAGCTGCCGTGGCTGATCCACCGGTTCTCATCCTCGATGAGGCAACTTCCAGCATCGATACCCGAACCGAAAGCATTGTACAAAAGGGTATGGATAATCTGATGAAAGGACGTACGGTATTTGTTATCGCCCACCGTCTGTCTACGATCCGAAACAGTGATGCAATTATTGTGCTTGATCATGGACAGATCATTGAACGCGGGGATCATGCGGATCTGATTAAGCAGAAGGGAACCTATTATCAGCTGTATACCGGCAAGCTGGAACTTTCCTAAACTGGAAATAACCTCCTATTGCAGAAATATTACAAACTTGTTACAATGCATTTGTACTTAGCTAATACAAATACAAACAGGGAGGTACTTAACTATGTGTTTTAGATTTTTTTCCAACTGCGATTTCTCAGCACTGATCCGTAAGTGCTTTGGATGCTAATAACCAGCAAAAAAGAAGCTGCACACGAATTTTCTTTTCGTGTGTCAGCTTCTTTTTGCGTTTCCTGTCTGTATTCACCTGACCGGTTCCTATGCTCGGAAATCAAATTTTCCACCCTTGGTCTGTAGTGTCTCCTCTTTGATGCTGTCCCAGTCGATATTCCTGATCTTTTCCTGCAGCTCTTCCATGGAATTTGCCTGCACGGATGTTTTTTTGACAGTCTCTGCTTTCTCTGCGGATTTATCTGCCTTTTTTGCATCCGCTGCTTTCTTTTCCTTCGCATTCTCTATGCGCTCTTTCTGTTTCTCGGAAAGTTTTTCAAGTTCCACAAAATAGGTTGTCGTACCATCGTCGTTGAGCCTGATTCCAATCTGTGCAATCTGCGTGCCGTTTTCTTTTCCGTATGCGCTGTCAAAACCGAACTGCCCGTTGATCTGTTTTGACATGCTCACTGCACCGTCAATATCTTTCATACGGCTGTTATAATAACTGTCATCTTCTGCCATTTTTTCCAGTTCGTCACTGGATAACAATACCGAATATTCCTTTGTTCCGCGGGACATGATCTGCCTGGCTTCTGTGTCATCTGTGGTATCCGAAACAAAGAAATCCATATTCCCATATTTGTCTTTCAGTTTTTTTAAAACATCCTGGGCCTTCTTTGAAAGTTTTTTTGTCTCTGTGGACTGTGTTTCTCCAGTTTCCTTTACCTTTTCCCCGGTATCTGCCTTGTGGCTGTCCTGTTGTCTGATCTTTTGGGCAGTATTCATCCCGTACTGCATTGCTACATAACTTGTATTGATTGTGCTCATAGTTTCTCCTCCCTGATCCTTTATGGGCCGACAGTGTTTTTTGATCCTTCCGTAGATCATATATTATTTTCTGTTTTATATATCGGCAGCTTTCTTCTAATCTTTATGTCAGATAGTAAATTTGCAGATAATGAAAAAAGGCTTTGACATATGCCAAAGCCTGCTTTTTCTTAATTTTATTTTACGGTAACGGTCTTTGCTTTCGACCATGCAGAATATGCTTTCTTATTTTTATCATTTTCTGTTTTGGCACAGGAACGAACCCGCACGTAATACTTCTTTTTTGAAGTAAGGTATTTGATTGTAACAGAAGTCTTCTGATCGTAAACACTTACTTTTTTTGCGCCCTGAAACTTACTGTTGGTCGCATACTCTACCTCATATCTGTAATTATTTACTTTCGACCAGCTTACTTTTGCACTGCTCTTTCCGGCAGAAACAGATACGGTCGGGGCTTTCATGTTTATTTTTTTCACTCCGATTTCGTACTTGTACTGTTTTCCATAATAATTATTTACATATGCATAATATGTTCCGGTATAAGGCGCAATAAACACATCACCGGATGACACACAGAAATCTTTTTTCTTTACAGATGGCCAGAAAAACGATAATTTTGTTGTTTTACCAAGCAATTTTACAATCGTTGTTTTTTCACTGTAAGAGTCCGCATCACTGATAAATTTATAGCTCTGTCCCTTTTTTAAGGTTACTGCATACATATCATTATCTTCTTCCGCACCACCATAGGAATTTCCCATAAATCCAGTATACATGGTGTTTACTTTCATACCTGTAGCATTATTTTTCTTCTCGTTCGGCTCAAGCTCACAGGTATTATTTTTTTCAAACGAAAAACGATACGTTGTAGAAGGCCGAAACTGGTAATGCGATTGCAGTGATACATAATAAGTTCCCTTTGCAAGCCCCACATAATTATCTGCTGCTGCCCCTGCACAGTCCATCATGATCTTCCAGATCTTTTCCCCTTTGGCGGAGTAAACAGCTACAACATAATTCTCCAGGGAATCCGGATCCTCCTCATTCAAATGAATCCGAAGGATTCCCTGCTGATCCAGCGTAACCTTATTCCAGTATACCTTATCCGCATCCCATTTTACGGTATAATCAGTATCAAACGACTTCTCCGTTGCCGTGTCCATGGAAGTTTCCTCAACCGTAATTCCATCGGCATATGCCGGTACCGGTGCCATTACACCTGCTGCCAGCGCAAGTGTCAGTATCATCGCAGCTAATTTCTTTTTCATAGTATTCTCCTTTTTGTTTACATTTTAACCGGACCGATTGTCCTCCACAATTCGTCCGACTCTCCCATTGTAAACATTTCAGGATGTAATCACAATAGGCGATAAGTCCTATAATTAACACAGCTTGTTGCCGTTTCCAAGAAATTATTTTGTAAAATTTATCCCTGTGCATACCGTGTCAGGAACTGCTTTGTCCGCTCTTCCTTCGGATAATCGATCACCTGGTGCGGGTCTCCCTGCTCCACGATCACACCACCATCCATGAAAATCAGCTGATCTGCCACATCACGGGCAAATGCCATCTCATGGGTAACAATGATCATCGTGGTTTTCTGTTCTGCCAGTGTGCGGATGACTTTTAAAACCTCACCGGTCAGCTCCGGATCAAGTGCCGATGTCGGCTCATCAAAACAGAGAATATCCGGTTTTAAGGCAAGTGCACGCGCAATTGCCACCCGCTGCTGCTGTCCGCCGGACAACTGATGCGGATAATGATCCATACGCTCCGCAAGTCCCATGCGCTCTAACAGCTGTCTGCCGTGTGCATCGATTTCTTCCAAGATCTTTTTCTTATTCTGTTTGAAATCCGGACGTTCCTGTGCCAGAAGCTGTTCCGCAAGCGTCACATTCTGTAACGCTGTATACTGCGGAAACAGATTGAATGACTGAAACACCATGCCAAAATGCAGACGTTTTCTGCGCAGATCCGCATCCTTTTCCATTCCGGCCGTTGATGCATCAAACAGTGTCTCTCCATTCACCGTAATCGTTCCGCCATTCGGACGCTCCAGAAAATTCAGACAGCGCAGAAGCGTTGTCTTTCCGGAACCGGAAGATCCGATAATTGCAAGCGCCGTGCCTTCCTCCATGGAGAAACTGACATCTTTTAATACATTCGTTCTGCCGAAATGTTTTTCTATATGTGATACCTCTAAGATTGCCATGTCATCCTCCTACTTAAAGTAATCCAGCTTACGCTCAATATAATTAAATAAAAGCGTCAAAATACCAATAAAAATAAGATAAAATACACCGGTGTAAAACAGCGGCCAGGTCAGACCATCGGATTTCATAAACGCAGCACCGGCAAAGGTCAGCTCATAGGCTGCAATAATACGCGCAAGAGAGGTATCTTTTACAAGCGTAATGATCTCATTTGACATCGGTGGTACGACGCGCTTAATCATCTGAAGCAGCGTGATTTTGAAAAAGATCTGATGCTTTGTCATGCCAAGCACCTGTCCGGCTTCCCTCTGTCCGGCCGGAACTCCCTCGATTCCTCCACGGAAAATCACGGAAAAATAGCACGCATAATTAATCACAAATGCCACTACGGTTGCGGTAATCCGCCCGCTCTCATTTCCGCTCCAGACGGTCGTATGGAGCCAGAGCCCCGGTCCATAGAAAATAATGATCAGCTGAAGCATCAGTGGTGTTCCACGGATGATCCAGACCAGAATCTGAACCAGACGCTGCAGCGGTTTAAACTTGCTGAGCAGGCCAAATGCCAGCACCAGCCCAAGCGGCAGCGCAAAAATCAGTGTCAGTATAAAAATTTCAAAAGTGGTGGCAAGACCTGTCAAAAGTGACTGTGTTACTGTCCAGAACATGATTTATTTCTCCTCTGGTACGACAACTACCTGTGCATTATTACAATAAGCATTGGTACATTCCATTGCAGAAGTTACCTCGTTCGTCAGCGTCATTCCATTCCATACGACATCGATATTCTTGGAATTCAGTTCCATGACCTTGTTGTCCCAGTCGATCTCTACAAAATCAACCTCTACGCCAAGTTTTTCTCCGACAAGTTTTGCCATATCTGCATCAAAACCGATCCAGTTTCCATCTTTATCCTTATAATCCATCGGCTCAAAATCGGTCACACCGACAACCAGTTTTCCTCTTCCCTTGATGTAATCCACGTCACTGTCTTTTGGGGACTGTTCAAATGTGGCATCTTTCTGCTCTACAAGTGCTTCCTGTACTCCATAGGTTTCGGCAATTTTTTCCATGCTTCCGTCTTTATAAGAGTCAGCAAACACCTGGTTAATATAAGAAGCCAGATCCGATCCTTTCCGGCATCCAACGCCATACTCCTCGGTCGTAAGTTCGTCTGTGTGCTTCAGATTCGGATAACTGGTGCCCTCACCAATCATGGCACCTGCCATCAGAAGGTCAATGATTGCTGCATCGGATGTGCCGGAAGCAACTTCCATCAGGGCATCTGCCTGGGATGAAACGGAATTGTACTGAAATCCCTTTTCTTTTGCAGCTTCTTCTCCGGCAGATCCTGCCTCTACTGCATATACCATGCTCTTTTCGCTCTTTCCGGTATCTCCCGCTCCTTTGGATGCACCACAGGCAGTCATACCAAGTGTCAGCGCTGCTGCCAGCAATACTGCAAGTTTCTTTTTCATAATGTTCCTCCATTAATTATTAATTCTTCTGTTTACTACATGTTTACCATATTATCATGTTATCATGCTAAAGTAAAGAGGAGTAAATTACAAACCTTCCTGCATTTTTTCCCTGACCATTTTTACCATCTGAATCACCAATGTCGGCACAAATGCCAGCAGCAGAATATACCCATACATCAGCACTCCCATTTCCGCCACATCGAACAGCCTCTCAAAAACCGGAACGCAAAGTACCAGTCCCAAAAGAATACATCCACCCAAAAATGCTCCCATGCTGTACTTGTTGGACCCAAGTCCAACCCGTGCCATGGACTTTTGGCTCCGGCAGTTAAACCCATGAAACAGGCGTGCCAGTGTCAGCGTTGCAAAAGCCATCGTTGCTGCAAGCGCGGTACTCTGCTGCAGCCCTATATAATAAGAAGTCATGACCGGACACGCAATCAACGCTCCCTCTGCCACAATTTTCCCCAGAAACGAACCGGTCAGTATTCCGGCAGAAGGATCCCTTGGTTTTTCCTCTAAAAGTGCTGCATCTGCCGGCTCCATGCCAATCGCAATTGCCGGAAGCGAATCCGTCAACAAATTGATAAAAAGCAGATGCACCGGTGCAAACGGAACCGGAAGTCCTGCAAGTGAAGTATACAGCACCGCCAGAATCGCTGCCATATTGCCGGACAGCAAAAACAAAATAGCATTCTTTATATTCCGGTATACATTTCTTCCATTCACCACCGCCTGAATGATGGTTGCAAAATTATCATCTAAAAGAATCATGTCTGCCGCATCTTTTGCCACTTCTGTTCCTGTAATCCCCATTGCCACTCCGATATCTGCGCATTTTAATGCCGGTGCATCGTTGACACCATCCCCCGTCATGGAAACAATCCGTCCTTTTTTCTGCCATGCCTTTACAATTCTTATCTTATGTTCCGGCGAAACTCTGGCATATACACAGATTTTTTCCAGTTTTTCCTGCAATTCCTTCTCACTCATGGCATCTAACTCCCTTCCGGTCACAGCCAGATCCCCTTCCTGATAAATTCCAAGCTGTTTTGCAATCGCACGCGCGGTAATTTTGTGATCCCCTGTAATCATGACCGTGCGGATTCCTGCTCTCTTCGCATCGGCAACCGCCTGAATGGCTTCCGGTCTTGGCGGATCCATCATGGCAATCAGCCCGAGAAAGATCAGATTTTCTTCGCTTTCTATGGTCAGCGGTCCTTCACTCTCTTTATACGCAAATGCCAGCACACGCAGTCCCTGCCCGGAAAATTCCGCAATCTTTTTTTTGATTTTTTCTGTTTCCGTCAGATCAAGTGGAACAATTCCGGTACTTTTCCGGACAAAATCACAGCGTTCCAGCAATACATCCGGTGCCCCTTTGGTCAGAATGGTTCCGACCCCGTGCAGGCAATATCTTGTGCTCATCCGTTTCCGCTCAGAATCAAACGGAACCTCTTCGAGACGTTTCATACAGCTTCGAAGCATTTCTTCCCGGTAACCGCCTTCGCCCATCATTCCCCCTTTCGGTGCGGGAATTTTACGAAACATTTCCAACAGGGCATATTCGGTCGGATCTCCGATTCCTTTTCCGTTCTCCAATGTTGCATCATTGCTAAGCACCGCATCGTAGACCAGATATCTGTGCAGCTGCTCTTCCATGGAAAGCTGTCCGGGCAGATATTCCCTGTCGTCCACATAAACTTTCTGCACGGTCATCTTATTCTGTGTCAGCGTTCCGGTTTTATCCGAACAGATCACCGATACACACCCAAGGCTCTCCACTGCCTTCAGCTTTCTGACGATGGCATTTTCCTTTACCATCTTTTGTGTTCCCATCGCCTGCACAATGGTCACGATTGAACTGAGTGCTTCCGGAATGGCGGCTACCGCAAGTGCAACCGCAAACATCAATGCATCCAGAAGCGGCATTTTACGGTATAAACATAACCCCAATACCACTGCTGAAATTCCCATAACCAGAACTGCCAGCTTTCTGCTGAACTGATCCAGACTCACCTGTAATGGTGTCTTACGATCCCGGATATCATTCATCATCCCGGCAATCTTTCCGATCTCAGTATGCATCCCTGTTCCTGTAACCAAAACCTGTGCGCGTCCATAAGTGACCAGGCTTCCGGAATATACCATGTTTCTGCGGTCTGCCAGCGGCAGATCCTCCGGCAGACTGCCTTGTGTCTTTTCTACATTGGTGGATTCTCCGGTCAGCGCACTCTCATTGACCTGCAGGGAATAATTATCCAGAATCCTTCCATCTGCCACAACCATGTCACCAGCTTCCAGTTCCACAAGATCTCCAGGAACCAGTTCCCTCGAAGGGATCTCTTTCTTTTTCCCTTCCCGGATGACTTTTGCACACGGTGCAGACAGATTTTTCAGACTGTCCAGTGATTTTTCCGCTTTCTGGTGCTGCACCGTTCCCAAAACTGCATTCATCACCAGGACAACTGCAATTACAATCGTACTCTCTACATTTCCGGAACACATGGAAATAAGCGCGGCGATCAGCAAAATGACAATGAGTAAATCTGCAAACTGTGACAAAAAGACCTGTAGAAGCCCGGGTCTTTTTCCCTCTTCCAGTATATTTTCCCCACATGTTTCCCGGATTTTTTGCACCTGCATTTCGGATAATCCCTGCTCCGTAGTAGAAAATACGTCTCTTAGCTGCTCTTTGGAATACTTCCAGTATTTTTTCATGGCATGCCCTCCCTGTGTTGTGGTACAAAAAAAGAAACGGGACTTTTTTGCACCAGAATAATGCAATAAAAAGTCTCGTTTCTTCGTGTACAGCCCGGTTCCAGCTTTCCTGTAACGTGATGACGACCTGCACAACACCCGGACACACCGGATGCAAACTACTCCCTGTTTATTATCTTTTTGTATTTTACCCATATCCTCTTTCATTTGTCAACTGCTTTGTTTCTTTTTTCACCACATTGCACAAAATATTTGTTTCTTTAAGCATTATATAGTATAATAAATCCAAAGATAAACTTACATCAGGGATTTACATGATAGAATAGGAGATACGCTTATGATGCTTACACTCATTCCTTTTTTTGACCGGAATATGTCCGTTAGTGCTTATTCTCTGTTTACCAGAAAAAATAACTTTCTTATGAACCCAAGCCTTCTTGGTTCCAGACAGTTTGACGGAGCTGCCTATGTAGACGGGCTGGAACTGATTCAGGAACTTGGAACCACCACACTCTCCGGAGGAAAACCGATTTTTGTATCTTTAAATAATATCTCTATCTTCAGCAGTCTGGAGTCCCAGTGCAAAAATACAAACCATGCACCGATTCTCCTGATTGACCAGACATTCCCTCCGGTATCCATGTATACGGACCGCATCCGCGATCTGCGCGAATTCGGATATCATTTTGCAATCCGTAATCTTCCCGTTCACTGCTACGAGGATTACGCACCGATTCTGTCACAGATGGACTATGTTCTGATTGATTGTCAGGAAATAGATGCCGTCAAAGCTTCTTTCTATTTCCGCAAACTGTATCCGGATATCTGTATCTGTGCCAGCAACATTCCGGACATGGAAACTTTCGAAAAACTCAGTCCGACAGAAACAATTTCTTTATTTGAAGGAACCTTTTTCCGTATGCCGGTCACACGCGGCGAACACAAAGTATCGCCTCTGAAGATCAATTACATTTCCCTTCTGAATCTGATCGAAGAGGATGATTTTGACCTGACCAAAGCGGCTGATATTATCAGTCAGGACACGGCTCTGATCATCTCCCTGCTGCGGCTGGCAAATACACGCTCCTTTAATTCCGAAATTACCTCCGTGCGGGTTGCTGTCTCGATGCTGGGGCAGAAGGATCTGACGCGCTGGATTCAGACAACCGTCATCGAGAAACTATGTTCTGACAAACCAAATGAACTGATGCGTCTTTCCCTGCTGCGTGCAAAGTTTGCAGAAAATCTCGCACCGGTATTTCACATGGCAATGCGTTCCCAGGAACTGTTTCTGGCCGGTCTTTTCTCTATTCTGGATATTATTCTGGATTGTTCCATGGAAGAAGCACTCTCCATGGTGCGTGTATCAGACAAGATCCGCACTGCTCTCCTGGAGCATACCGGTCCTCTGGCAGAAGTGCTTCACTTTATTGTGAAATACGAATCGGCAGAATGGCAGGAAGTTTCCCGCCAGCTGGTGCTTAAAAACATCGAAATCCCGGACGTTTCCCAGGCATGGGTTTCTTCCCTGCAATGGTATGCAAAACTGATTTCCATGAATGAATAATTTTAGATTCAAAAAAGGATGCACAAAACGTGCATCCTTTTTTGATTGTTTTTATTTTCTTCCGCTGGTTCC
>ULOC01047772.1_pt1 | contig 16025 bp, 6 predicted proteins | sample 1952181 | NCBI WGS metagenome assembly ULOC01 (sample SAMEA4835592, study PRJEB28245) | human gut metagenome | biome: gut microbiome; material: fecal sample | place: Denmark | collected 2008
GCGTCTGGCTATGCGCTACGGCAATCTGCCGGCACTAGAAGACGGATACGGTATCAACCTGCTTCCGCTGGCTACCTTTGCCATGGAAGCATACGCCAACGACCCATGCGAATACTTTGCTCCTAAGATTGCCCCCGAAAGCAGTTCATACAATGACAAGACCTTGCGGCTCATCTCACAGATGCACAAGGCCATCACCATTATCCAGTTTAAGCTGGAAGCTGCTGCCATCCGACGTCATCCGGAATTTGACATGGACAGCCGTCTGCTGTTGCACCACATTGACTTCAAGCGGAAAGTATTCCAGCTAGACGGAAAAGATTACGAAATGCGCGACTGCCTGTTCCCGACCATCGACCCGGAAAACCCATACCAGTTGACGGAGGAAGAAGAGGAAATCGTACAGAAATTGCACAAATCTTTCACGGGAAGCGAAAAATTGCGCAAGCACATGAAATGCATTTTCCGTTACGGATGCATGTACAATGTATGCAACTCCAACCTGCTCTTCCATGCTTCTATGCCGATGAATGCCGACGGAACACTCAAGGATGTTGAAATTCTTGGAAAGAAATACAAAGGAGAAGCCTTACTCAAGCGTGTTGGCCAGCTTATCCGTACGGCTTATTTTGCAGAAGAAGACAATTCTGAAAAAGCATTTGCCAGAGACTTCATCTGGTACCTGTGGTGCGGAAAGAATTCTCCCGCCTTCGACAAGAGTAAAATGGCTACCTTCGAACGTTATTTCCTGACCGACAAAGAAACCCACAAAGAAGTGAAAGGCTATTATTACACCTTACGCGACCGTGAAGATATCTGTGACATGATTCTGGATGAATTCGGCGTGGAAGGAGAACATCGCCACATCATCAACGGACATGTACCGGTAAAAGCGGTCAAAGGCGAGAAACCGATTAAGGCCAATGGTAAACTGATGGTTATTGATGGAGGATTCTCCAAGGCTTACCAACCGGAAACGGGCATTGCAGGCTACACGTTGGTATACCACTCACGCGGTTTCCAGCTTGTACAGCACGAACCCTTCACTTCTACCCAAAAAGCCATTGAAGAAGGACAAGACATTAAATCGACCACCCAAATCGTAGAATTGAGCAGTCAGCGCATGATGGTGAAAGATACCGACAAAGGACGCGAACTGATGGTACAAATTGAAGATTTAAAGAAACTGCTGGTAGCTTACCAGAACGGTATCATCAAAGAAAGAGGTATTTAAGCTTCTACCATATTATTCAATCAAAGAAAAAGAGACTATTTCGTTTTACCGGGAAATAGTCTCTTTTTTATTACACAAAATAAAAATGGTTGACGTCCACACAATCACTTGCTCACACGCCAACCGAAATCTAACTAACTTTTGTTTAACTATTATTTATTGCCAATATAATAGCCTAAATGAGTAGGTTGATTATAACCTATATTCTGCATCGCCTGACTCATGTCATAAGTATGATCTGTCATAAGATGCGGGAAACGATGCTCTGTCGGATAATTCGTAGAGAAAATATAAATCGCTGACTGATCTGGAGAACCCATTATAACTTCCTCACGCCAGTCACCCAAGAAATCACCATAATAACAAGGATTATATTTTGTACTATGATTACCGTCATTACTTCCATATCCAGTTGCAAAATTCACAAGACGGTTCTTGTTCGTTCTCGGATTAGCTTTATAGCTTACAATCAAGGCACGGTCAAACAACTCACGTGTCAGCTCTCCACTCCACCAAATTGCCGCATTATATAGTGTACCACCACCAATACCAGTAGGCATATCAGAACTTACAGGTACATCTGTAGGACCACCACAATTGTACATTCCAGAATTCATTGAAGACCAATATTCCATATTCGGACTATCAGGATCTACATCTGCTACAATACAACGTCCCACATCACCACGTTTTCCAGCTCCATGAGCAGAAATCAAAGAACCATCACGTGCATCAATAACCTGACATCCATATCCTAATCCTTGTACAGAATATGTATTTTCTTCCTCAAATGAAGCAACAATCTGCAAACCGTCACGATCTTTGATAAACTTACCTACATGCAAACAGTCTCCATGTCCGTTTCCTGTACACCAAAGCTCATTTCCATTGTCATCAATTGCAGCTTGTCCATACAATACTTCATCTTTTCCATCATTATCCAAGTCTGCTACACGGAAAGCGTGAGAACACATTGCCAGCCATTTTTCGTCATGATCTTTTGTATCAAATTTCCAACGGTTTTCCAGCTCTGATCCCTTCAAATCAAAGGCCCAAACTTGCCAGTTCTTATACACACCACGAGTTACAATCAGACTTGGATTAGAAGTTCTAGCGCCTGTTGTTGGATCAGGAATTCCATCCAAATAAGCAGCTCCAATAAAGAAACGATCCATACGATTTCCGTAATCGTCACCCCAGTAATCTCCCCAATATTCAGCACGTGCTACTTTAGAACCTTCTCCTCCGCGAGGAATATTATCCGTACGTGCAATTTCACGACCGTCATATCCACGACATATTGAGATATACTCAGGACCTTCAAAAATCAGACCACAAGTAGTAGGAAGTTTTGCACCTGAAGCCCATCCGGCACCATTTAAATCACGGATACGATAATCATGTACTTTTCCATCTTCACCTGTAATCATTTTTCCATCTGCAAACTGAGTACCTTCGGCAGAGCGGAAAGCGATTTCACACAGTCCATCACCATCAAAATCATACAATATATAAGAAGTATAATGAGAACCCGAACGAATATTAACTCCCAAGTCAATACGCCATAGGAAAGTTCCATCCAGTTTATAGGCCTCCAACAAAGTGGTACCACTATGCCATCCTCCTTGATTTGCTCCATCATAAGGTTCACGTTTAATCACAATTTCCATTTCACCATCACCATCCAGTTCACCTACCTGAATATCATCTGCTACATAAGAACCGCTTTCCGGCAATTCAATTGTAGAAGGATTTGCATTCAATGTAATTTTACGGTAATAAGTTTGAGCCATCTCTGGCGTAAAATCACACTCACAAACAGTTTCAGTGCTTCCAGATAATGTGACACGATAATGATTTGCTTTTGTAGCATCTATATTTTCATCCAAGAAGCAAGTTGAATTAAGCAGTGCCTCGCCATTCAATTTTACTTCCTGCCCTCCATCTACCGATTTATAAATATCAAATGCCACGTCAGACGGATCGCTTTGTAATAGTCGCCAGCTAACTAAAGCACCATGTATAAAAGTAGTAGAATTAGCATCCGCATCAGGAGTAGGATCATAACTTACCCACATAGCCCGACCGTCTTTTATTACTTCTGAGGGAAGTGCAGGCAGTTCTGGCTGTGGAACCGGAGTCTCTTCATCAGAACATGCTGATAATGCAAAAAGACAGACAGCACCTAAGAAACTTGTAAATAGTCTTTTCATGATGTATTTTATTTTTTTAATATTTATACTTGATTTCCAATCTGGAATCCAGGCTTACCAGCCCGGATTCTGACCTAAATTAGGATTCTTCATTCTTTCAGATTGAGGTATAGGGAAGAAATACATCTTATCGTCCCACTGACGAGTATTCTTCACAATTGCATAAGAGTAGATACCTGTTCCATCCGCATTGTCACCAGTCTTAGTTATTTGCAAACCGTCTACACTTGAAAAATATTTATCAGCTTCTTTCCAACGGCGAACATCCCAAAAACGATGTCCTTCAAAAGCAAGTTCCACCATACGTTCTTTCTTATATGCTTCCCAAAAATCTTCATTTGGCATACGTAACGGGAAAGGAGGCATATTCACTCCTTTACGCTCACGCGTCATACTGGCAGCCTGTCGAGCCGACATAGTAAACTCGGCATCCGTTGCATCTGCATTTCCTAAATAACGGAATACAGCTTCCGCATAATTCAAATAGAATTCTCCCAAACGATAAGTAATCCACGTATGATAAGCTGACTTATAAGTACTATTAGAACGAAGGTCAATGTCTCCCTGACAATATTTCTTCAAATAATATCCCGTTGGAGTACCTCCATTCAAAGGCTGTCCATTTGCACCTCCCTGATAAGTATAAATTGGAGTTTCATTCCAAGTAGGCCATTCTACCTCTTCATTTACACAAATTGTCATTTTCAAACGTGGGTCACGGTCGTCATAAGGTTTTGCCGAGTCAAAAACACGACTTCCTTCCGCTTTCCATACGCCATCAACCAAACGAACCGGATAACCGTCGGTAGTTTCATATGCATCCACCAGATTTTGTGTAGGGCAGTTTCCTCCTTTTCCACCTTCAATACCGGCAGGATAATTATAAGATTCCATAGAACTTGACTCCTTGTTGGCACGACGACCAAAAATCAACTCATCAGTTGCATTTTTATAGTTATTCTTATCCCACAAAGAAGCATAATCATCTACCAGCTTCATTCCACGATTGTTCACACAATAATCCAGTAACTCTTTATTTGCCGTAGCTGCACGATGCCACAATTCTGGATTATTTTCCGTGTTGAACAACGGACTTGCCGCATAAAGAGCTGCACGAGCTTTCAAAGCTAATACGGTAGCCTTATTTACACGTCCTGTTTCTGGAGATTCACTAGGCAGTACCACATCTGCTGGAAGATTAGCATAATCTTCTATTATCAAGTCTTTTATCTCATCACATTCAGAAATAATATAATCAAATATATCCTTAGCAGGAGTACGACCTAAAGAATTACTTTCATCGGCAGACATAAAATGATCTGTAAATGGAACATCACCATATTGTCGCACTAAATTAAAGTAGAAATAAGCCCTCAAGAAACGTACCTCATACTGGTAGTTATTATAACGGAACATCTGAGGCTTATAGTCTGCATTCTGCTCTAACTCTGGAAATGTCAGGCCAAGATACTTATCCAAGAATAAATTACAATTAGAGATACCAGAATAACAAGTATTCCATGTCCCACTTTGAGCATTTATCGGACTCCAAGCCCCGTTATAAAATGTCTCAATAGAGTTTCCTGTATATGCATACTGTGATTCATCTGTAGCCGATCCTATTACTGCACCTGAATAATTTCCAAAATCGGTATCTAGATCCAAGTAAATAGTAGTAACCAGACCTCCTACATTTCCAAAATTCAGCTTCACAAAATCTTCATCATAATTATTATATTCATGGTAGTTCATTTGGTCTGAGCACGAAGCCAATGCTCCCATACACAACATACCATAGACAATTTTTCTAAGTTTCATTCTTCGTTTCTTTTAAGATTAAAAACCTACTTTCAAACCAACAATCAGACTCTTGTTCAATGGGTTTGTCGCTCCATAAGATTCAGGGTCTAACACATCAATCTTATCAAAGCACAGCAAATCAACTCCTCGTACATACAATCTTGCATCTCCGATGAATTTGGTTTTCTGCAACCATGATTTAGGGAAGTTATAATAAACTTCAATATTGCGGAGTTTCAAGAACGAACGGTCAGCCAACCACACCGTATTTGTCTGGTAGTTATTCGTATTGCTCTGAGTACTCAATCGAGGATATTTTGCATCTTGATTATCAGGAGTCCAACGATTTTCATAATAATGAGTAGAAAGCGTAGTTGTGCTCAGCAAAGGCCAGAACATACTCTTCGTATTCAGGATGGCAGAATAACGGCCTGTTCCCTGGAACTGGGCGTCAAAGCCAAGTCCCTTCCATTCTGCTCCCAAATGGAACGTATAGTAGATTTCTGGAGCAACAGTGCTATAACCTATAGCCGTTACGTCATTACTATTGATTACTTTATCTCCATTCACATCACGGTACTTAATATCTCCCGGATATACTGCTCCGAAACTTTGAGGCAAGCTATTAGCAATATCATCTGCATCTTTGAAGAAACCTACAGCTTCCAAACCATAAATCTGATTCAATGAATGACCTGTTTGCACAAGATTATCATACATTCTAGGTTCTTCCAACTGCTCTTTAATTTTGTTTCGATTCCAGTTAAAGCTACCTCCTGCATTCAATACTACATCTCCGATACGCTTCGTATAATCAAGGCTAAACTCACCTCCCCAACTATCTACCACACCTGCGTTTTCATACGGAGGAGTCTGTCCTAAGACAGCTGTATATTTACCTTCAGAAGAAACCCAGATATTATTTCTACGCTGGTAATACGCATCGACTGAAAGATTCAAGCCTTTAAATAAAGTCGCATCTATACCGACATTATATTTATATCCTCTTTCATGCGTATAATTTGTACTAGCCAAACGACCGAGTTCAGTAGTACCAAATGTAGAATCATACGCACTATTGAACATATAGCGTGTACCTGTTGTTGTATAAATCTGATCCCAATAATCATATACATCACTAGCTGGCAAATAATCTGCATTGATAATACCAAATGAAGCACGAAGTTTCAAAAAGTCAATCCATGCTGCATTATTCATAAAATCTTCTTCAGAAAGTACCCATGCTGCAGACACTGTAGGAGAGAACGCCCATTTATGTCCTGGAGCAAGCAGACTAGAACCAGAACCTACCAAAGCCAGATCCAGGAAATAACGCTTATCATATCCATAATGAGTAAACCATGACACATTCTGACGATAAATAGTCGTATTCAACCCGTATGAATCACGATATTCATATTCCCATTTCAACTGAGAATATACATCATGTTTATCACCGAAAGTACGATTATAATCAAAACCTCCCGAGAAATTGAACTGACGTGCCCAATTATTAATACTTGCACTCTTTCCCATTTCAGTAGGTTCACCAGCTGTTGTATGAGTATACAAAGGTCCGGTCAACTCATCATAAGACACCACATATCCTCCATACTGGTAAGCCTGACTGTGATCTTCCCAAATTGAAGAATAATTATCGTATGCCAAGCGGAAATTGAACCCAAGTCCCTCTGTAACAGCAGACAAATCCTGATTTAATGTAATATCGGCAAACAAGCTACGTGTATGCCCCTTAGAATAAGCTGCTCCTTGTGATTGAGCTACCGGATTCTGAGTACCTAACCAAGTAGTATTGTTTCCTCCCCACAATCCATCTTCATCTTTAATAGGAAAAGCCGCTGCAGGTACAGTGTAAATCATGTCCCAAAGATTTGCAGAAGCACCCGGACGAAGAGATTCGGACAAAGTTCCCAAAATATTCACTTTCAGTTTTGTGGTTCTGCTCACGTCAATATCCATGTTAGTACGTAAATTTGCACGCGAATATTTATTCTGAGTAGAATACCCATCATTCATATCACCTTCTTTAACAAAACCTCTGTCTGTTACTAAATCAAGCATAGAATAGTAGCGGAATTTAGATCCACCTCCACGGAATTCAATTGTATATTTATTGGAAATACCTGAATCCTTAAACGTCTCATCCAACCAGTTCACATTCGGATACAAATAAGGGAAATCTCCATTACGGAAATATTCCACTTCCTTATCTGCATAACGAGGAGATAAACCTTCATAACCACGTGCCTCATTATAAGCTTGAGCATAGGTAGATGCATCTACAAATTCCGGTTTACGATCCATATAATTATTTACGTGATCATACGTAAACCTGATTTCCTTAGAATTGTATTTACCGCGCTTAGTTGTAATCAAAATTGCTCCGTTAATGCCTTTATAACCATACAAAGCAACAGCTGCGGCATCTTTCAGAACAGATACAGATTCTACTTCTTCAGGACTCAGCAAACTCATATCTCTTTCCAGTCCATCAACCAATATTAATGGAGAGCTGCTAGACAGACTCTGAAGTCCTCTCACATAGAAAGTAGGTTCCACATCTGCATAGTTTCCTGAGTTTTGCAGGACCATCATACCCATACCCTGTCCTATCAGAGAATTAGATACATTTTTAGCACTGCGCTTATCAAAATCCTCATTATAAATAGTAGACACTGCAGCAGTAGATTCAGAACGAGTAAAAGTACGGCCCGCTCCTACATCGATAGACTGTCCTGCATAATTCAGCACAACTTTTACCAATGATTTTCCTTCAGCCTTTACTGTAGTCATACCTTTATCCACAGACACAATATTCAATTGTTGCCCCGCAGAAGCCTCTATTGAAAATTTTCCATCTTTATCAGTCTCTACTCTAGTTTCCGGCATACCCTTCACCATGACAGAAGCACCATAAACCGGATGCCCCCATTTATCGACAACCATACCTCTGATATTGTTGTCTGCATCTTGAGCACCAGCAGGAATAGCCAGACTGGCAAAGCATGCCCACATCAGATTTTTATATTTTTTCATAAAGCTATTATCAAAAATCAATTACATATACATTTATAAATCACCATCCTGGATTCTGAATTAATCCATAACCTTTATTAATTTCAGTTTGAGGGAACGGTGACAAATACCATTTCGGCTCAAAGCCATAATCCCACCAATAACGACGCACATTATAAAGAGTAAATTTCTCATAATCAAAATGAACAGGCTGAGCGGCTCCTTTATTTTGATCTCCTTCAAACCATTTCTCTTCTACACGTTCTCCTTTATCATTCAAACGGTAAATCAGCAACCCATGTAATTCCTTTTCAAAACGGTCTGCGCGTTTATAACGAATCAAATCAAAGAAACGTGCATCTTCCATGCCAAGCTCACACACACGTTCGCGCAACAATTCTTCCAACAGATTGTCTTTATTAGATGTCAGATTTTTTTCTGGATTACAGTCTTCCAGTTTGCCTAACCCAACACGTTCACGCACTTTATTAATCCAAAGCAAAGCACCTTGATTATCTCCATTAGCCTGTAACAATGCTTCCGCATAAGTAAGGTAGATATCTGATAAACGTAAAGTTACCCACTGACAATACTTACGCTTATATTCTGTTCCGATATAATACTTCATGTTATCATATCCTGTAGCAAAACGCATGGTTTCAAACTTAGAGTTATTTCCGGCATCATAGCCGCCTACCCAAAGTTCATAAGGTTGTCCTGACATCAAACCAGCCGTATTCGACCAGTCCAACATTTTAGGCAAACCATTAACAATCACGGTTTCATACAAACGAGGGTCACGTGTCAATTCCAGATTCTTATCGGCCAATGTTCCTTTCATAAACATTTCATCCAGTTTTCCAGCAGCTTCTGTTTCCTCCCAGTTAAAAGGTTTTCCATCAGCCCACGGGAACATTTCCACATATTCTTGTGTAGGAGTATAAGAGTTACGCCCCAAATCACTCCAAGTATGCCAAAAATAAGTACTGGAGTTAAAAGCATCACCCATTTGCACACGTACAGAATGGAGCACCTCTTTACTACCCTGATACAAATATCCCATACGATAAGCATAGCGATAACCTGCTGGAGTTGTGTTTACAGAGTGATTCAATTCATAGAACCCACGAGCCTGCAATTCGCGCATAAAGTCCTCACATGCTTTCAAACAATTGTCCCACAGTTCCTGACGATAACCACCATACCATACCAAGTGCTGCTGTTCAGCTTCTGAAGCGCCTCCTGCATAGCCCTGATTATCATTAAATAAAGGAGATGCCGCAAACTGCCAAATCTTACATTTCAATGCCATAGCTCCTGCCATTGTCCATCGCCCTACATAAGTAGAACTTCCATCCGCATCATCACCAACTCCATAAGCCCAAGGAAGTGCTCCAGAATTAATCGCCTCATCCAGCAACTTAATCATAAAGTTCACTGTTTCTTCCACAGTTGCACGAGGACACTCATAACTAGACTCATTTCCTTCGAAAGAGGCAGTCAGCAAAGGAAGACCACCATAATGACGGAACATATCAAAATAGCGTACAGCCATCAGACATTTTGCTTCAGCAATCATACGTGCCTTCTCATTTTCATCAAGATTTGGCACACGATCAATATTTTCCAGCAACAGCCAACACCAACGTACAACCTCCCATACTTTCTCATCATTGTAACAGAATTTATCCTGACGACGACTATAGTTTGCAGTATGGATACCGCTATAATATTGAGTGTACAACTGTGCATCACGCCAATGCAACTGCCAACAGTCTGTTAAAGCCTCAATTTTTCCACAATACGGACTACTAGATACCGGCAAAGAGGTATCATCTTTATAAGGTAGACCATAATATTGACGTCCATATATTGAATTCAGGAACTGCTGTGTATAGATTACGCTCCCGAACACCGTATCTATGGTTGCACTTCCTCCCGGTGCTTTTTCCAAGAAAGAATTGCCAAATTTCATATCGTCCACACAAGATGTAGCTACTAAATTAGCTGCTACACATGCGCCGAACAGAAGTTTATATCCTAGTTTCATATTTTCAATCTTTATTTTTTAAAATCCTAGCTTCAGGCTTAATGTGTAAGTTTTAGACAAGGGATAAGAAGGAGCATTAGATGCTCTAGTTTCCGGATCTCCCCACAAATACGGAGTCAGAGTCCACAAGTTATATCCACTGAATGCCAACTGGAACGTATTTAATCCTAACTTCTTCATTACAGGAAGATTAAAATTATAAGCAACTTGCAATGTTTTCAATCGCAGATACTTAGAATCTTGTTCATACAATGTAGAAGTAGCATAGTTATTATCACGATTATCAAAAGTTGCGCGAGGATATTTAGCACTCTGTGAAGGATTTTCCTCTGTCCATGTATTATTCAAGTGATATGCCAGCAAACCTCCCTGAGAAGCATCAGCAGCTGCATAGAAAGGCTGACGGAATACATCCGAAATCATACGGCTCACATTCCAGGCACCCGTCCATTGGGTATTTACTTCCCAGTTCTTCCAGCTGAACCCTAAGGTCAAACCAGCCATATATTCCGGATCATCTGTATAACCGTAATCGTAACTCATATCATTTGTATCAATTTTACGGTCACCATTCAAGTCCACATATACCGCATCTCCATCTCTCAAAGTCTGAATCTGTTCTGGATATGGGCGATTAAATGTCTGCTCATACAACTCTGGAGTCTGTTCATCATAATAACGGAAGAATACATATTGTGAACGAGCTCCGATACGGCGTCCCTTAGTATACTGATAATCATAACTTTGAGGTGCCTGCTTGTTTTCCAAGATTTCATTCTGGTTATAAGACAAATTGAAGGTTGCCCAATAGCGGAAATTTTCTCCAATTTTATCATTCCAGTTCAATGAAAGCTCCCATCCCCAACTCTTTACCTCTCCAAGGTTAGCATAAGGTACAGTGAAACCCAACAGACCAGGAGCGGTACCGTCAATCAACAAGATATCCTTACGATGCTCTTGGAAGTAATCAACAGAAGTACGCAAGCGATCATCAAAAAAGTTCATGTCTACACCATAGTTCTGCTTCAAGGCGGTTTCCCATCCTACATTAGCATTATTTTTTGAAGATTCACGTGTACCCAAACTAGCAGTACCATTCTCTATACCAAAAGAGTAGGCATAACCTCCATTACGGTTCGGCAAACCAGAATTGTTCACTTCGTAAGGATCAGGCGTATAAAGGAAACGTAAATTTTTATTAATCGGGCGGTCATTACCTACCAATCCGACACTGGCACGAAGCTTAAGGAAAGTTACCCAAGGTTTTAAAGGCTGGAACCATTTTTCCTCACTCATAATCCAACCGATAGATCCTGCAGGGAAAGTACCAAAACGACGTTCTGGAGCAAAGTTCTCAGAACCATTATAACCAATATTAAACTCAGCCATATAGCGGTTTTTCCAGTCATAAGTCACACGGCCAACAAAGCCAACGTATCCACGAGGAATATCGCTATACATGCTTCCATAATAATATTCCTTTGACTGATTATACAAGAAAAGAGCAGTTACATTATGATCGCCAAAAGAACGAGCATAGTTCACTCCTAACTCCATATACCAGTCACGAGATTTACCAGTACCATATGAATATTTTACATCTGTATTCTCACCTGATTTACGATAAGCCAGACTTCCATCTTCTTGTAAAACAGGAGTATAAGTTGCTACAGCACCTCCAGTACCAGTCTTTGTTACTACAAATCCACTATTATATGAACCCTTCAACTTCAATGAAAGTCCTTTTGTAAGGAAATCAAGTTTCTGTTCCAGTGAAAGGTCTGCATTTAGCTTATTGTTGCTGACTTTATCAAATCCAGCTCCATAATAAGCCATACCAGTACCTCCGGTAAATGGCAATTGTTCATCATTATAATCTGTAGCTGTAGTGATAAATTTTCCATCTACAATACCCGGACTAGAGAACGGAGTAGCATAATACATATTTTTAATCATACCAGACGTTCCCTGACTCGTGTGAGGCTTACTGTTATTATCTACATTTCCAGCCACATTAAATGATAAAAGGGTTGATTTAGTGACATTAATATCAAAGTTTGCACGATAGTTAAAACGCTTGTAAGAATAACTTACATCGTATGGCAAGCTAAAACTGTTAAACAAACCACCCTGTGTATATGCACCAGCAGAAATAAAGTAACGTACTCTGTCGGTACCTCCAGAAACACTCATGTTGTGTTGACTCTGCAGTGCTGCACTTTTCATAATATAATCAGCCCAGCGAGTATCCGGGAAACGTATAGGATCAGAATGAGTGCGGAACTTCTCTACAATTGCATCTGAAAAAACGGGATCTTTGCCATCATTTTTCATCAACTGATTGTAGAAAGTGGCATACTGATAAGAATTAGCCTGTTCCACCATCTTGGTAGGCTGAAGCACCGTTGCCGAAGTTGAGAATGAAATTTTCGGCTTTCCTTCCTTACCGCGCTTTGTTGTAATCAAAATTACACCATTGGCACCACGAATACCAAACACAGCTGTAGCAGAAGCATCTTTCAATACTGTCACGCTCTCAATTTCATTCGGGTCAATATCAGTCATACTTCGTTCTACACCATCTACCTGAATAAGCGGAGATGAATCATTGAAAGTAGCCTTACCACGCACCAGGATATCTGCAGCATCCGCACCCGGTTCACCAGAATACTGTACGGTTGTCAAACCTGTCATCTGACCACCCAACACATTAGTGACCGAACTTACTGGAGTACGCAGCAATTCTTCAGAACCTACACTTGAAATAGCTCCAGTCACACTGACTTTTTTCTGTACACCGTATGCCACAACCTGTACCTCACCCAACATGGTCGAATTATCAGACAAGATTACTCGCATATTTGCCTTTGCAGGAACTGTTACCGATTCATATCCGATGAAAGAGATTGTCAGTTTTGTACCTGGTTTGGCATCAATCATAAATATACCGTCAATATCTGTAATAGTACCCGTAGTAGTACCTTCAATGATGACATTCGCACCGATAACGGGCTCACCATTACTATCAACAACCGTTCCCTTGATAGCTCCTTGTTGCTGAGTTACTTCTACTGCAGCGTATGCCTTTTCTCCAAAAAGTGGAGAAACAGCCACAGCTGAAAGAAGTATCGCCATAGGAAGAGCGGTTCTTTTTATATAATTCTTTTTCGTATTCATATTACCGTTTTACATTTTTGATTTTAAAAAGCTAACATCATGCGGAAACGTCCAGCTTTACTACCTTCATTACGACGACCGTAAATAGCACTTTCAGTCGTTATATTATGTTTATCCACTAGTTCCTTATTAGTTGCATGTTCATTCGAAGTCCAATAAGCATTTACAGATTTATGAGCTCCATCAGTTCCTACCTCTCCTGAAATAAGTTCTAAACCTTTAACTGCTACTATTTTTCGATTAATTATAGTCAATCCTTTTGCAACCTCATCAAACTCAGTCATTGATGGAAGAAACCAACAGCTTGAAGATGAAGGAGAACTTACCTGCTCTCTATACGAGTTTATATATTGTAATGCATTATTACAATTATTCAAACTTGGAGACATCTCCAATAATATTGTATTATTATACCCTAACATACCAGGTATACGCTCTGATTCTCTAACTAAATTAGAAACAAATTTTCCATTCCATTCATCATCACTTTCAAACCATGTTCCAAAATACCCTGAACGTTCAGTTGAGAAAGTTACTGTATTATTATCCTGTGTTGCATTTTTTAATGCTATAACTAATCCATGACAACAATTTGGATAATCACGCTTTAAAGCATCTTGTTCTTCTGAATATGTTTCTGGTAATACTACAGAAGGCTGAGGATTACCCACATAACATACAACACCAATTGCATTGTCAGGAACTGTTGCAGCATCTACACTTACCAGATTACCATCGGCACAAAGGTAATCACCAATCTGTAAGGTGTAATCTAGCTTATTAGCATCATTAATGGTATACATTTTAGCCTTACCACCAGCCAGACTTCCTGTTGCGCTAAATGACATTTCCTTAGCTCCCTGATAAGTACCGGAAATAGAATAATCAGTTTCAGGCTTTACCAAAGCCATATAAGTACCACTGGCAGCATCGTAATATGGAGTCGTTTTCACATCATTTATAAACAGCTCTTTAGGAGCCACATTCAAACTATAATCGTCCAAACCACCATTTGTGAAATCATAGACTAGATTAGGCATTTTCAACACGGCTAAAGCCATACGATGTTGCATTGAAAAGGTTACCTTACCTTGCAAACGACCATCTTCTGCCTTACTTGCACTTGTCATTAAATCACTTTTTGTATACTTTGTACTTCCCTGATCAGCTGCAATTTCCCAATTACCAACAAATTCCGCAAACGGATCTTCTGCAGCAGGATCAAACGCCACATCCTCCTGATATGGATAATAGGCATAGAACGTAATATTTTTGAAACGCTCACTATCATACTCTATAGGGTTTCCATCCAAATCCCATACTCCCTTTTCATTGAGAGTAAATTTACGATTGGAAATTCCCTCTACCAGCAGACCATTTTCTACGCCATACATTCCAATGGCATCTCCTTTAACAAAAGTTGTCTTATAGTTTTCATCCACAGCACGTCCATCCGATATTCCCTGGAAACCCATATCGGAAACACTGATCTGAAAAGACTGTGCCACAGAACTGCCTTCCATACTATCCTCTTTTGTACAGCTAGTAAAAGCAAGCAATCCTGCCAATGCACATATTGAAAGGTTATTATAAATTTTCATCACTTATCCATTTAAATAATTATTTTACAACAGGAACAATTTCTTCATTTTCCATTTCACCCCATTCGGCTCCGTTTACATGCGCTTCAGTACCTAAAGCCTTTGCATCGGGAGTTTCTTCTTTGTTTACTTCTGTCCAAGGGTTAATATCTGTACCTGAAATTTCCAAAGCAGTAGGATTGGCTGTCATATAGTCATTAGCAGTCAAGGTATAATTATAAGAATATCCAGATTTCAGTTCAGGCCAATCGGTTGCAGGTAATTCCAGATAATAATAAATCCGTCGACCATCAGCTGTAGTCATGGCAGCTTCGATTTCCAATCCTTCTTCACCTATGGTCTGAGGCAATAAATAAGCTGTGAAGGTATATTCATTATCAGCTGTCAATCTTTGTTTTAAATTACCCAGTTCCGCATCTTCAGCTACCGCTACTACACCTGTCATAGTATCGAATGTACCTTTCAATTTCATGCCGACCAGATAACACTCAATATCAGTTAAAGTAACAGGGTTTCCGTCAGGGTCTGTTCCAGGAACAAATTTCAGGTTTACACGACTCATCATGTGATTAAAATTCAAATGCACATTGGGCTCAGCCTTTGTCGCCTTCGTAGCCGCATACAAGAAATCATATTTAACTCGTTCTTCTGCATTTGCCTGATTTTCGGTAGTAATCTCTACAGTCTGAACAGGAGGATTCGTTCCCTCTTCCCCCATGCAGGGATAATAAGCAGTTACGTCATATTCTTCATTCCCTAATAACCAAATCTCATCAAATGAATTAATAGCGGTAAAAGAATTATCACCTGCATTGTAACGATAAAATACATTGCGCTGCGTAGGACCACAAGAAATACTCACTTCATCACCGTCATCCCAAGTTACACCTGTAACACGAGACACATCCTGAGCA
>ULOC01017598.1_pt1 | contig 15978 bp, 21 predicted proteins | sample 1952181 | NCBI WGS metagenome assembly ULOC01 (sample SAMEA4835592, study PRJEB28245) | human gut metagenome | biome: gut microbiome; material: fecal sample | place: Denmark | collected 2008
AAAAAATGAGTAGAATATACAGACACGGGCATTATCCGAGTGATTTAACTATGGATAATGTGAATAAGATTGTTGATGTTGTTGAAACGTATTTATGTGATTATAAATTAGCCTTTCATCTTGTCTACCAAAGGCGACATTTAATAAGAATGGACATTTGTAAATTAGGTTCAAAATCTATTATAGGCTCATACTCATTTAAATGTGAGACGTTAACATTATTTAAACGAAAAGTTTTTCAGGGTGTTGTATCTCTTAATGATATGATTCAAGAAAATGAAAGACGAGGATATAATTATGATTAGTAATTTAATACTTGCAAGTTGGATTATTTGGGTGGTATTATCTGTTTACCAAATTTATCAGCATTGTAAAGGAAACTTCAAATATTATAAAGTGTCAAACAGATACATAAATTTCATTATATTATTGATTATAATGTTAGTTATGTGGTTTGTATTAATAAATATACAGATTGATAATTTAATGGAGGTGCGTCATGTAAAATGTTGATGAGTTATGACTTCTCTAAAAAGCGTATAGGTTGTATGTGTTATGCTCGTGTCATTATTAAACAACTTTAAATAATTTAATTAGAAAAGCAATATTAAAATTAAAGGAGAAAATTAAAATGGAACAAATTAAAAATGAAGTATTAGCAACAATGGAAAACAATGGGTTAGTGGTTACTGAGGATATGACACACGAACAGCGTGTTAACTTATTCAATGCGGTAAATAACGCGGAAGGCTTGAGTGATCAAGTTGGTAAAGATTTATGGCTGACAGGCTATATCGTTCAAGATGTGGAAAAAGAAAACGATCAAACTGGTGAGGTCATTTGCTCGAAACTAATCACTGTAATTGATAAAGATGGAAAAGCTTATGCAACTAATAGTAAACCTTTCTTACAGTCATTGAAACAATTAAAACAGGTATTTAACTACGATTGGACAAAAGCGCCATTATGTGTCACAATTATTCAAAAGAAATCAAATTCAAGCTCAAATAAATATTTAAGCATGGCTGTCAAATAGCCTAATAAAATAAGGGTGTTAGCCAAACACCCTTTTATTTGACTTAAAATGGGGGTGTTTAAAATGGCTAAAATGAGGAAGTCAACAAAAGACGTTAAGCGCTTGCGTAATGCAATTGCAAGTGCCAAGAGAACAGCAACGAAAGCGCAAAACTTAGGGCAGGACGTTGTTTTCAATGATATTCGTACGATAAAAGATTTTAACGATCGTAAAGAGTTTAACAAATATTTAAAGTCAATTGAACGATTCAACAAAGAAAATAGATTTGTGGAAAATCAATATGGTGTCGTTTTTAACAGAAATAAAATTGAAAAAGCTAACAAATTAATTGATAAGCAAAATAAACAAAGGAGACAACTTTCAAAGTCTGTAGGATTATCTAAACTAAATGAGACTAAAGGGGGAATTATTACAGCTATTAGTGTTAAAAATGCTAGATCGACTTTACGTGATGATCGTGGTGGGTTTTTTGAGCCGGTTCATCATGTGAACATTCAATCCTATCGTTACCCTAAACAATTGGATAAAAGAATTGAAAATTTAAAAAAGAATACAAAGAAGGAAAATCAGAAAATAAAAAACTTACGTAGAAATTATAAAACCGCAATAGAGGAACAAATACGGGGTGGAAACATTACTAAAAAAGAAGGTAAACAAATACTCAAAGATATAAAGTCATTATCTGATACACAGATTTTGCAATGGTTTTATCAAGAGCGTAAAGCTGTTTCTGTGTTCAATTATATAGACATGTCGCGTGAATACACTAAAAATCAAATGTTTGTAAATGAGCAATTGAGTAAAAATATAAGAACGGATATGTCAGATGTAAAAGATAGTTTGGCGGTATTTACAGGGCGTGCCTATGTTAGCGGTGGGACTGTTAAGTATAAATAATGTAGAGGGGGTTGTAGTATGTCAAAAAGTAATAGTCCGAAAGAAGTATGGGCTTGTGACTTTGAAACTACGACCGACCCTTTGGACTGTCGCGTTTGGGCTTGGGGGGCAAGTTTTGTTGAAGATTCGAGTATAAAAGAATATGGAAATGATATAGACGGGTTTATTGAATGGTGTAAGCAAAAGTCTAGGAAATTATATTTTCACAATCTTGCTTTTGATGGTGAATTTATTGTTAGCTGGCTTTTAAATAATGGGTTTGAGTATTCAGATAAACCTAAAACGAACTGTTTTAAAACGATCATATCAAATACAGGTTTATGGTATTCTATTGAAATTTGGTGGAAGTATTCGGTATATAGGTCAACAAAAACAACGATATGGGATTCGTTTAAGTTAATTCCTTTCAGTATTAGAAAAATCGCGCATGACTTCAATCTACCAATTCGTAAATTGAAGTTAGATTATACGGATAAAAGAGAAAAAGGGCACGAGTTAACACCACATGAAATAGATTATTTATTTAACGATATAGACATTGAAGGTATGGCGCTTAACGAATGTTTTAAATTAGGATTTAACAAAATGACGGCTACAAGTTGTAGTTTTGATTCCTTCAAGAAAACACTACCTATGAGTTTTGATAAAATTTTTCCACCTTTAGAAATGGATGTAGATACAGATTTAAGACCGGCTTATAGTGGCGGTTTCGTTTGGGCAAACCCGGAACTAAAAGAAAAAGAGATAGGACAAGGCATTGTGTTCGATGTTAACTCTCTTTTTCCATCACGTATGTATTATGAATTACTACCTTATGAAAGTCCCGTGTATTTTGAAGGGGAGTACCAATATGATGAGGATTATCCACTTTGGATTGGAGTGGTTAGTTTTGCTTTTGATATTAAAAAGGGACATATACCATGTATTTCATTGGATAAGTTTTCTAGATTTTTTGGTAGTAAGAAATATGTAGACAGTTCAAACGGTGATATTGTGAGAATGAGTGTAACAAGTGTTGATTGGGAGTTATTTAATGAACAATATGATATTTATGATGTAGAGTTCATTAATGGATATAAATTTAGGGGATGTGTAGGTATAGCTAGACAGTTTATTGATGAGCAAATGGAAATTAAGAAAAATTCAAAAGGTGCACAAAGGTTTATTGCTAAAAGAAAAATGAATTCGGTTTATGGAAAATTCGCAACGAATCCAAATGTAACGCCTAAAATTCCATTTATTGATAAGGATGATGGTGTATTAAGATTGCACGACCCTATATTTACTACATATGTTGACGGAGAGGTGAAAGAGGTTATTGATGAACAATTTAGAGACCCTATTTATTTACCTTACGGCGAGTTTGTTACCGCATATGCGCGTAAATATACAATTAGTACCGCACAAAAAGTAGGTATCCATAGAGTTGCATATATTGATACGGATTCCATACATTTAGTTGGTACACAAGTTCCCGGCGCAATTAAGGATATTATTGACGATAAAGAATTAGGATTTTGGGGCTTAGAGTCAATATTCAATCGTTCTTATTTTATCGGGGCTAAAAGTTACGTTGAAGAAATTGAAATCAGTTATAAGGACTATGTGGAACACCAACAGGAATATATAGATGAAAATGATTGTAAAGATAATCTTTATTATACCCGTGAAGGAGTCTGTTATTATTTGAATGTGAAATGCGCTGGAATGACAGAGAAGGCGAAACAGAATGTAACATATGATAACTTTAGAGTTGGTAATGTTATTAATGACTGTCTTAAAAAGACACATGTCCCTGGTGGTATTGTATTAGTTGATAGACAATTTAGCATTAAAAGTAGGTAAGGAGGTTGATAAGGTGATAAGTGTTTTAAATGTCATAATAAAATATTTAATTCTGGCTTTATGTTGTTTGAGTGTAACATTTCTATTTACTGTATATGCTATAGGAATGATATTGATATTTGTTTGGATTGTAAAGGAGTGATATTTATGTATTTATTGTTAAATATAGTTGTTGTTTTCGTTGGTTTGATTATGTGTTATATTTATACTCATTTACGGGATGAAAATAAAACCTTACGAAAAGATGTTGATAAACTACAATATCAGATGTTAACTTATGAAAACGGCGGGATTTTTGAAGAGTGTGATAAAAGATTAAAAGAATTTAATGAGATCATGTTCGGAAGTCCACCATTAAAAAATAAAGTTGTTATTGTAAGGAGTATAAAGGACTATGATTATAGTGCGTATAGAAAAGATATTGACACATTAAATGAATATCTAAAGGATGGTTGGAGTATTGTCAATCATGAAACAAATGAATTTGTACATACGTATATACTAGGTAAGCCACTTGTATGGTGTAAAGAAAATGGAGGTGATAATAATGCGGAGTGAAAAATCAAAAGAAAATCGAAATAAATGGTATCGGGACCACGTAAATAAATATTGTGTTTGTGTAAATAAAAATGAGGTTGAAGTTGTTGACTATATCGAAAATTTATTAGAAAACAAAAAATTTAGTCAATACGTTAAAAATAAAATTAAAGAAGATTTGAAAAAATAAAATAACATGTTATTATTAATATGTAAGGAATAAAGAACGTAAATCAGACATGTATATCAGAATTACTCGCGGTGAAACGTGCTGATAACATATATAGGAATAGTAATCTAGCTGATAACACTTTAAACTTTACAACCTATATTTATGAAACCCTCGTAAAAGAGGGTTTTATTTTATATTGACTTTACAATATTAATATCATATATTTATAGATAGAAGGGATGTGTAAAAAATGGAACATGACGAATTAAGAAACAAGTTTGCTGAGGTTTTGACAGTTGAAGATCAAGCGGAACGCTCGACTATGTTAAATGATATGCGAGCGGAAGTTGAAAAAAATTTCAAAGAATTAGATGATTTAAAAGCTGAAAATATAAAATTAGTTGAAAAGAATAACTCTTTGACAGAAGCTAACAGCAAATTATTCATGCAAATTGGGGTTGAAAGTTCCGCGAATGAAAAGCCGAAACAAAAACATCCAATAGATTTAAGAAAATTAGGCATTTAAACGAAAGAGGTGATTATATATGCCAAGAACAACAGGAAAAGACGTTGCAAAAGCGATTCAAACAGATTTAGGATTGGAAACACAACCAACAGGCCAGGAAGTCGCTAGTGCAATGTATAGAGTAGCTTCTCCAAATTTTCAGTCAACAATTGGAGACCCTAATGTAGTTTCATCATTAGAATTTATGAATGGATTATTAGAATATCCTGATACTTTAGGTGTTGAATTCATGAATTTAGCAACTCGAATCGGTCGAGTGATCGCACGCAAAAATATCTTAACAAATAAGTTGGCTCCATTTAAAATGGAAAACATGGCTTTAGGCTACACAATGGAGGAATATTTTGTTGAGTGTGCAAAAGAGCATGCTTACAATCAAGCCGACGCGGAAACCACTTTATTTAAGCGTGAGTTGCCCGATATTAAAACAGCATTTTATATTGTTAATCGTAAGTCATATTATCCAGCAACAATTACAGATGATGACATGCGTAAGTATTTTGCTAGCTGGGATGGAGTGAATAGCTTAATCGCTCGTATTGTTGACTCTATGTATAATGGGGATAACAAAGACGATTATAACTATATGAAATCTGCTTTAGTTAAACACTATGAAAATGGATTAATGAAGATCGTCAAAACAAGTGCTGTTACGGATACGAATACGGCTAAAGAATTAGCGCGTAAAATCACAGAATATGTATCTTATTTAACGGAGCCTACTAATGAATATAATGCTATGGCTGTTACAAAGCAAAATGACTATGATGATATTTATATTATTTTAAATGGTAAGTCAAACAGCTACTTAAATATCGATTGGTTAGCTCAGACATTCCAGTTAGAGTTCGCTGAATTTAAAGCGCACGTGTTAGTTTTACCAACATTACCAAGTACAACAAAGGGAACTATTGAAGCATTAGTCGTTGATAGTGAAATCTATCGTGTATTTGATCAAAAATATAGTGTTGGTGTTGCTTATAACGCGAAAGGCTTATATTGGAACTATTTCTTGCATCACTGGGAAGGTATCGCAACGTCTAGATTTGCAAACGCAATCGCATTTGTTTCAGGTGATGTCGATGAAAAAGTTACAGCCATTTATTCGAATCCTCAAGTTGTTGAAGTTCGTAAAGGTGCAAGTGTAACCGTACCATTTACAGTACAGACTAGTGGTTTAAATGCTAAATATGTATTGGAGGCTACATCTAGTAAAGAGAGTGACGTTAAAGCCACAATTGAAAGTGATTTAAAACGCGTTAAAATTGAAGGTTTAGAAGCAATTACCGAGGAAGGTTTAGCAACCGTAACAATTAGAGATACAGTTTCTGACGTGACTTGTAAAATTAAAGTTGTATATAACATATAGTTGTGTTATAATATCGGTGTCATGAGTAGGACATGGCCCCCTCCTTTCTATTTAGGCAAATTGCAACTTAGGAAAAAGAGTTATTCATTTAACTCTTTTTCTTTTTTATTTAAAATTAGTTGAACATTCAACTATTTTTTATTATGATAGAAAAAGAAAGAGGTGATTTAAATGAAAATTATTTTAGTAGCATTGGTTTTTAATGGTTTAGACCTTATTACTGGAATTGTTGGAGCACTTAGAGATGGTGGACAAATAAAATCTAGTAAACTGAGAGATGGACTATTTAAAAAAGTTGGTTTTGTGTTCTGTTACACATTAGGCGTATTAATTAATTATGCTGGAAATTTATTGCCTTTACCTTTTGGTGTAGACCTAGTGCCTGTGATTTGTACATATGCGATCGTTACAGAAGTAGTTAGTATTATTGAGAACATTTCAAAAATTAACAGTGATATTTTACCCGACAAGGTAAAAAAATTAATTGGATATAATGGAGGTAAGTAATATGGGTGCAATTGATGAAAGTAAATTAAACAATATTTTACCAAAATATGCCGAGTTAAAGTTAAGCGGTAAAAATTTAGCACAGCAATACGTTAGTGCATTCAATACAGGAATGAATATTTACCAATGTATTAATCAATTACAGGGTTATATTGAATGGACTGTGCAAGCTGTAAATGATGTTGTTATTCAGTTGAATGAAAATATTGCGAGTAATTTAGAAAACACTACGCAATATGTAAAAGATCAATTGCCTGGTTTAATTGATGAACGCATTGAGATTGCAATCAATGAATTACAAAATAAATATAATACAACTCTAGAGAAATTGGACGAAGAACAGAAAGCACAGGCAAATCAAATATCAAATATTAATAATCAATTGGCAACAATTAATAATCAATTGGCAACAATTAATAATGAAATTACTAGTTTAAAAGAATTGTGTAATACAATACAATCAGATATTCAAAATAATTCCACACAGATTAATAATAATAAAGAAGATATTACAACTGTTAGAGAAGATATTATGAACATTAAAAAAGGTGCTACACCAGTACCCAGCGAGGGAGGTATTTAAATGTATACTTTAAAATCTAATAATATCACACATGAGCTTTTAGAGAAAAATGATATTAAAATTGAATTAATTTCAGATTTAACACCTTACAATACGAACGGTACATCAGCGCCGACTGAAATTAACTTTATGGATGTTAATGAGATTAGAAATAAATATGATATGTTGCTTTTAAACCTTTATTTTACGGATTCCGGTTATGGTGAAAATAAAATAGTTGGGAATACCTTCTATCCAATTAGCTTATTTGATGGATTACCTATCGAGTCAGATTATAACGTTGCAGGATTTATGGAAGTAAATTATATTTCTGCTGCTACGAATCTCGAAGGCAATGCTCGTAAATATTCAATTTCGTTATTAAAAACGGGGCCGGATAAAATACTTGCACGTTGCACCGCTAGTGATATAAAAGGCAGTTTATACGGCATTAAGTTATAGCTAGATTTAAAATCTAGCTTTTTTAAAATTAGAGGTTAATATAATGAATAATAAATGTGAATTATCAAGTATTTATAAAATGAAAAAACAGGGAGATATTCCATATAGTCTACCAGAAGGATTGAGTGTTTATTTCTATATTGAATTTTACATGCAATGCATGCACATACTAAAGGATGTAGATTATGAGCGCTATAATATATGTAAAGATAAGCTAAGAGAATTAGTAGAATTAGAGGAGGAATTAAACTTATGAAACCAGGACAAAAGCTAGTTTATAATGGTAGTGAAGTTTGTTTATTTCCTATGGAAACTATGAATATCACCCAATGGTCTGGTCCGAGTGATTTAAGCCATTGTTGTGGGCATCCTTTCGATAATGCAATTAGTGGACAAACTAGAGTACCTGTATACGCTCCTTTTTCTTGTCACTTATCGTATCATGATAGTGTAGGCAATACTCGAGCGTATAGCTCCGATAATCCCGTTTGGACTCCTAACGGGTTAACATATGTTACAGTTAGTTTTACACATGACCCGAACCCACCAACCGCAACGCAATATAAACAAGGTGATTTAATTTATCGCACAGGCACGGCAGGAATGGCAACCGGCGACCATTGTCATATTGATCAAACATTTACACAAAATGCCGGGCTAGTTTATTATGGTGTGACATGTAGTTATGGAAATCAATGTTACGCGTTAAGCGGGTCCGTGTTGCCAACGGAAGTATTTTATGTGAATGACACAAATATTGTTAACGGATACGGGCAACAGTGGAAAACATTTGAGGATGGTCAACCACCAACACCACCACAACCAAGTTACAAATACATAAAACATTATTTTATTTTAGATGGTTTAGGGATTGATTTAGGGTTTTATAAAACAAAAGAAGAGATACAACCAGGACCAGAACCAGCGCCAGTTGGTAAATGGATTATACCAGGTGATATTAATAACACTCGACCACTTACGGAAGATGAATCTAAGCAAAATTGGGTTGCATTTTGGCAATTCTTTAAAGCTAAGGGTTGGACCGCAAACGCGGTTGCTGGTATGTTAGGCAATGCTTATTTTGAATCAACTGTTAATCCAAACAGGTGGGAAAGTGATATACCTTTTGCACAGCCGGTAGAATCTAGGGGATATGGTTTAGTGCAATGGACACCTTGGACGAAAATTATTGACTGGCTAAAAGAAAAAGGATATTACCCGGATGTCTCAAAGTTTGGTGTTGGTGAATGCGAGAGAATCCAATGGGAAATGGAAAACGGGGCACAATGGATAGCTACAGCAACCTACCCAGAAAGTTTTGAAAGCTTTTCGAAATCAACCGCGGACCCTTACACGTTAGCCATTGAATTCTTGGCAAATTATGAAAGACCCGCCGACCCTAATCAGCCAACGCGTGGCACGAAGGCTAGGGAAATTTATGATTATATCAAAGATAAATAAATAGTTGAACTTTCAACTATTTTTCACTAAGATAAAATAAAAGGAGATGATTAAGATGAGTATAGGAGTTGTAAACAGTCAATTTACTCCACAGTCTAAAATTTATTTGTTAAAGGGTTTAGAAATTGATGCCATGAATAATACGTTTTGGGGTGCATTTAATAACACGGAGGAACAATTTAATTTTTTCATTAATAATTATGATCATATTGTATTTGAAAATTATACATACCAGCGTAAAGATGGCACTGTAGTTGTACCAGGTTTATATGATGATTTACGTCTATATAATTATTTGATTTATCAAAACGGGGACACCGGCAACAAATCGAAATGGATTTACTGCTTTATAACAAGTTTAGGTTATCTAAATGATAACGCCACAAGTATTAGCTTTGAAACGGATGTAATTCAAACATGGCGGTTTGAAATTGAAAATAACTTTATGGAATCATATATAGCATATGAGCATAGACCACAATACTACAAAGAAAATCAAGAGGCTAAGCGTAAACCATGTATCAATACACAGCCGGAGAATTTGGAAATCGGTACGGATCTAATCACCGAAGATGTAATGAAACTAGATCCTATGAATTATATAAGTTTTGCGATCGTTGGAATGACATGTAAAATGGATGGTAGTGACACTTACACGAGCGGAACTTTGGGTTCACCTACTCAGATTAATTACTATATATTACCATATTCTAGGATTACAGGTTCAGGAATTACAAAACTAAAAAATACGGTTAATCAAGATTTAACAATAAGCAATATAACCACCATTCTAAATGCGATTCGTACGGATGAAAAATTAGTCGGTAAATGCGTTTCTATTGTCATAACTAACTATATTCCTGGTCTCGCTTTTGTACATAATGAGCTAAGAATAGTTAAAGAAAATTTTATTGCTGTTAGTGAAGGTAACTATGTTATGTTAAAATATGGTGCATTAGGTTTTAGTAAAATAAACGATAATGATACGAGTCAATTCGTTAAAACGGATGTTATGAATGGACCTCTTCGTTTCTATCCTACAGTCATTAAAAATACTAAAATATTATGGTATCCTTATTCCTATCTATTAATAAGTGATAACAACGGAACGAATAAGATTTTTAAGAATGAGTTGTGGGACGATTTTAGTGCAATTCAATTTGCGTTCGTTGGAAGTCCTAACACATCGAAATTTAATGTTGTACCAATCAATTATAAATTAAAGAAATCTACCGAAACAACAAACGATGTAATCATGAATCTTGATAATTCTTTCGAATCACAATATGAATGTAGCCTACCAATTATCAGCGACCAAACAGCGTTGTTAATGCAATCGTCTAGAAACTCAATGAATGTCGGCTTGTCAAATATTCGAAGATCAAATGAAACCAATTCAGCTATAGCCAGCGCTACAGGCAATGCATTAAGCGCACAAACAAGCCTGCAAAATAATTTAAACTTGAGTGTTACAAGTAGAAATACAAATCTAGCTAGTAATTTAAATGATTTACAAAACAAATCAAACATGATAAACGCTAGTATGAGTGCAATTGGTGGATTAAGTGGTGGAATCGCTAGCGCTTTAACCGGCAATATTGGTGGCGCTGTGGGTAGTCTAGTCGGTGCTGGTTTAGGTATGACACAAACAGCTATGCAAAACCAAATTAACACAAAACAAACTAACTTGCAAAACGCAAATGCGCTTGCTAATGCAAATGCACAAGCTAGTGCTAGTACGCAATCAACCGCAATCAGTAATCAATTAAGACAGTTAACAACACGTTATCAGAATCAAACAAACATTCAAAACGCCATGGATAGTTATAACGCTCGAATTCACGACGCACAAGCCACGGCTGATAGTGTTGTAACCGGCTCAAATGACGTATTAAGACAAACGGCACTTGATTTAAATACTTTAATTTTATATGCGTATAAGCCAACAAAAGAATACCAGGATAAAATTAATAAAATTTGGGATATGCGAGGATATGCAACAAACACAATTGACTACCCGAATTTACACACACGTCAAAATTGGAATTATATACAAACTGTTAAATGTAATATTAAAGGTGAAAATATCGACCCGAGCGATCTAGAAAAAATCAAACGTGCATTTGATAATGGCATTACTCTATGGCATACTAAAGATGTAGGTAATTATGAATATCATAATGGAGAGCGCTATACGGCGGATATGGTTGATAAATATGGAAATTATAAAGAAAAGAAAGTGCACTAATAGAAAAGGTTGACGACTCAACCTTTTTTATTTAACATATAGTTGAAGGAGATGATTAAGATGGATTTATTAAATGATACAAGCTCGTTTACTGATTATTGTCGAAACGCAGTTGATATTGCTACAATGAATAATAGTGAATCGGATTTTATTTATTATACATACTTACAAATGTTAAGTTTAAATATGTTTAAATATAAAGGTCTACCAGAATCTATTAATACGTTCTATTTAGAATATGTCTTACAAACGCGTGGTTACATTGGTTTCTATGATGATGAAAGGTTGGGTTTGATATGTAGTGAAATCACTTTAGGCGGTCGATTAAACCATTACGCTTTACCAACCGAATATCATACGGTTTCCACAAGTCCACTTGTTAAAAAGACGTTGACAAGTGAAGAATGCGTAGTTATGAAAAACAGTCCTTTATATGTTGGACTATTTCCATATTTAAATTTTTATGCTAAAAAACTATCTTTAACAAGTAGAACTATGGACCAAAACTTGACTATGCAGTGGACACCATACATTATTACAGGTGATAGAAGAATGTTACAGCAATTTAAAGTTTTCATGAAAAAGATTTTACAAGGTGTACAAACGATTTTTACATCTAAAGGATTCAGAACGGAAGATATTAATGTACTACAGACAAATGCGCCTTTTATTGCCGACGAATTACACGGAATGAAACAGTCAATTTTAAGGGAATGCATGACATTCTTAGGAATTGAAAACGCCAATATGGACAAAAAAGAGCGATTAGTTTCGGATGAAGTTAATGCAAACAATCAACAGGTTATCGCGTCTAGGAATATTTGGCTGGGCGAACGTAAAAAAGCGATTGACGAATTAAATAAAAAATTCGGATTAAATGCGAGTGTTGAATTTGCACCTTACGAGGATTATGAAGAGATTCTAAAATTACTTGAATTAGATTCAAACACAAGTATTAAAGATTTTAACATTAATAAAAACTTAGATGTTAAAGAAGGCGGTGATAATGATGAATAAATTAAATCTACCTAACTATTTATTGACTTTGCAAAGCCCGGTACTAGCTGAAAACACGGAGACAATTTGTGGAGTATGTCACAATTTAGCATTTAAGGAATTAATTGCCGCCCAATATGAATTAAGCGATATGGAAGTGCTAGAGATTGCGCGAAAAAAGATTTTTGATTTTAATTATAAATTTTATGATGATCTTGAAAAACGTAAGGCGTTAGAAACGGGAATCTTAAAGCATTTTTGGTTTGATGAAATCGGTCAAGAAACATATGCCTATTGGAAATTTGAACTTCAACACTGGTTTGAGGTGAATATGGACCGATATTATACTTTGTTTAAAACAATTCCTTTTCAAGACCAGGACGACCCGACCGCAAATACAAACTACACAGAAGTATATACGCGAGATAGCTCAGGAAAAACACAAGCTAGTGGTGAAGATACAAGTATTGCTTTAAACTCTGTAACACCTGAGGGACGTGTTGATATTAATACAAATGATTATGTTAACAATATCGCGAAAACTATATCTAAACCAAACAGCGCGAACGATTCAACCGGGCATGAAGAGTATAGTTTTAGTCGTAAGGGTAATATTGGTATTCAGACGTTAGCGGAAGTATTGCAAGGCTCAAGACGTGCGGTTATCACTATTGAAAGTGAATTGTACACTGAATTACAAGAATATGGATTATTTTTCAATATTTTTTAGGAGGTAATGGATATGAATATTGATACAAATAAATATTATAATTATCGTCAAAAAATGATGGGTAAAAGAGTTGATAAAGATGGGTATTATGGTTGCCAGTGTTGGGATGGTTATATGGACTATTGCCAATACAATGGATTTAAAGGAGCAAATTGTACAACTAGTGGATATGTAAAAGACATTTGGGAAAATAGAAAAACAAATGGAATGTTAACGCATTGCATTGAAGCAACACAATTACAACCCGGAGCCATTGTTGTTTTTAAAGTTGTACCAGGTGTTACACCTTATAGCCACATTGCAATTTTCGACAGTGACGTAGATGGATCATATGGTAGATTCTTAGGTACAAACCAACGCGGAAATAATGAAGGTTTTAATGTCATTACACTACCTTATTCGGCTATGTATCCGACTGTATTTATTCCTAAGTCTATGATATTAAATGAAACTGTAGAACATATTTTAAATTATATTCCTAGTGATTTTCATAGAGAAATTGGTGTATTCTATCCAAATTGTACAATTAAAATTAGACGCGCGCCAAGCTTAAAAGGTGAAGATACAGGTTTATATTATACGAATGGTATGCATGTTCAGTATGACGGGTTTGTTAAACGCGAGGGTTATTGCTGGGTAAGTTGGATTGGTTCAGATAACTCTCGTCGTTGGATGGCTTGCGGTGAATTGAATTCTAGAGGTTACAACACAACGCCATACGGAGTATTTAAGTGACACAAATAGTAGATTGGTATAGTCCTACCAACATAAAGTCATACAACAAATTTTTAAATTTCATCATTGGTGGTCGTGGTATCGGTAAAACATATGGGTTTAAAAAAGACTGTATAAGTAGATATAAGAAAAAAGGAAAACAATTCCTTTATTTAAGACGTTATAAAACAGACCTAAAGAAAATAAAAACATTTTTAAATGATCAGTTTGAAAACTTCAAAGATGATGAATTTAAAATTACAGGTGGTAGCAACTTTACCACCTTTTATATAAATGGTTGTGAAATGGGTTACGCAACATCTTTAACATCTTTTGCCAGTTTAAAATCAACAAGTTATGTGGATGTAGATACAATTATTGTGGATGAGTTTATACCTGAAAAAGCTGGATTCAATGCATACATACCGAATGAAGTTGAAATCTTATTAAATATCATTGACTCTATATTTAGACAAAGAGAGGGACACGTATATTTACTAGCAAACAATGTAAGCATTGTTAACCCTTACTTTAGTTATTTTGGTATCACACCCAACCCAAACAAAGAATTTAATACATTTAAAGGTAGTGAATCCGTTGAGCAAATTATCGTACAAATATGCCACAATGAATATAAAAAAGGAAATCAAGAAAAATCGAAATTTCATAAATTAATTTCCGGGACAACATACGGAGAATATAACGCTGGTAAGTTTGCTTATGATACAAATGACTTTATTAAAAAGAAAACGAGCGTATGTGAATATTTATGTACATTGTATTATGATGATATTTATTATGGCGTATGGATAGATATGAATACAGGTTATGTTTATATAAACCAACAAATCAATAAAGAATACGGATATTGTTATTCCATTGGCAGTGATAACCGCGAAAATATGATGATCGCGAAATTATGGCGTAAGGACCAAAGACTTAGTATGTTAATACGATCCTATCGCGATGGGTGCGTTTATTATAACAATCAGGAAACGAAAAGATTATTGAGTTATATACTTAGTAAATATTAAAAGAGTGATAATTAATATCACTCTTTTATTTTAATAAAATCTTTAAAATCATGTTTATTGACAGTATATAAATAATACTCGTGATTTGGACCATGTTTACTATAATACTTATTATACGCATCCCAAACTATTCTGTAATCTTTAGAATGTAAAATAATTAAATCGTCAAATGTAAAATAAAATTCCAATTCGATTTTAATATCTGTGTTCATTTTATCACCTACCAATTTTCAGACTGATATAATTACTCATACGTTATCCCTTCTTTACAATTCTACAAACTTCTCTAACCTTGTAGCTAATCATTTCATTCAATTCAAGATAAGATAGATAACCAATATCTTTATCATTATAAATATCCTCAGTCATATCAATACAATAACTAATATAATCGGATAAAGATTTTAATACATTAGCTAACTCATGCCACCCGTTAAGTTGTTCTAAAACATAATCATATTGCTTTTGAATGCGCTCTTTATATTTTTCCTTAGTCATGTTATTTGTTGCCTCCCATTCTATCTAATATTTCTTCTTTAACTTTATAATACTGATTCTTAACATAATAAATATATTCATCTAAATCAATCATCATTAATTAAACCCCCCTCATCATCATTTAATATATTCATATATAACAAACATTTAAAACGCATTAAACCCAAACACTCATTATACAAACTTAATAGTTTAGACCTTTCATGTTCATAATCAGTTAACATAAAAGCAACCCTATACCCTCCAATTAATTCACCGTAATACTCATGAAAGATACGGTTAACATCATTCGCATTATCACAAGCAGAAATCAATCTTATACACTTATCTTTTATTGAATAAAAATAATCACGTATTTGTTTAAATCTTTCATTACTCATTTTT
>ULOC01043947.1_pt1 | contig 15955 bp, 16 predicted proteins | sample 1952181 | NCBI WGS metagenome assembly ULOC01 (sample SAMEA4835592, study PRJEB28245) | human gut metagenome | biome: gut microbiome; material: fecal sample | place: Denmark | collected 2008
AGAATTCTATCAATTAGATTTCGAAATGGCATTTGCTACACAAGAAGACGTTTTAGGAGTTATAGAACAAGTAATTCCAGCAGTCTTTAAAGAGCATACAAATTGGCAAGTAGACGAAGGACCATTCATAAGAATTCCTTATAGGGAAGCAATGGAAAAATACGGAATAGATAAACCAGATTTAAGAAATCCTTTAATAATTCAAGATGCAACAGAAATATTTAAAAATACTGAATTCAATGCATTTAAAGGAAACATTGTAAAAGCAATAGTTGTTCCAAATGGAGCAAGTCAAGGAAGAAAATTCTTTGACAACATGACAGAATTTGCAGTTCAAGAGCAAAAAGCAAAAGGCTTAGCTTGGACAAAAATAGAAGAAGGCGATACTGTACAAGGTGGAATAGCAAAATTTATTACAGAAGATGTACTAAAAGGATTAGAAGAAAAACTAGGAGCAAAACAAGGAGACAGCATATTCTTTGTAGCAGACAAATTAGAAAAAGCACAAAAAATAGCTGGACAAGTAAGAATAGAATTAGGTAAAAGACTAGACTTACTAGAAAAAAATGTATATAGATTCTGTTTTATAGTAGACTTTCCAATGTATGAATACAATGAGGACGAAGGCAAAATAGACTTCAACCACAACCCATTTTCGATGCCACAGGGAGGTTTAGAAGCATTAGAAAGTAAAGAACCATTAGACATATTAGCATATCAATATGACTTAGTATGCAATGGTTATGAAATGGCATCAGGAGCAGTTAGAAATCACGATCCAAAACTAATGGTAAAAGCGTTTGAAATTGCAGGATATTCAGAAGAAACTGTAAAAGAAAGATTTGGAGCATTATACAAAGCGTTCAAATATGGAACTCCACCACATGCAGGAGCAGCACCAGGATTAGATAGAATGGTAATGTTGATTGCAGACACACAAAATATAAGAGAAATAATTGCATTCCCTAAAAACAAAAAGGCAAGAGATGTTATGATGAATGCACCAAGCAAGGTTGATGAACAACAATTAAAAGATGTTCATATAAAAATAGATAAATAAAAGAAAGCAGGTGGACTTATGAAAATAGAAGAAGAAGCAACACTTGCAACAGCAGTAGGAGAAATAAACCAGAAATTAGAAAAAATAATAAATGAACAAAAAGAAATTAAAACAACATGTCAAAAATGTGAAGAAAAAATAAACAAATTACAAGAATTCCAAGAAATAAATGACATGAGATCACAAGCATTTTATAAAGAATTAAATGATGTAAAAAAATGCTTAATAATGTTGTATGATAAACTATATTAGAAAAAGTGAGGATAAAAATGAAGAAAACTTTTAGATTTTATTTTGCACTAACAGTAGCAAAATGCGCAAATTTAGCATTAAAAATACTAGGAAGAAAAGCATCGTATTTCCCAGGAAAAGTAGCATTGTCATTATGCCCGGATTTTTTGGGAATGGTGGAAAAACCAAAAATAGTTATAGCAATAACTGGTACAAATGGAAAAACAACAGTAGCAAACTTACTACTAGATTGTTTAGAAAATTGTGGTTATAAAGTTATAAACAACAAGGCTGGATCTAATGTAAACGCAGGAATTGCAAGCAGCTTGGTACAAGGAGTAACATTAGGACAAAAAGTAAAGGGAGACATGGCAATATTCGAAGTAGATGAAAGAAGTTCACCAAAAGTTTATCCTTACATAAAACCAAATTACTTAATATGCACAAATTTAATTAGAGATTCATTAAGAAGAAATGCACATCCAGAATTTATATTTAATATTATAAATTCTAATTTGCCAAAAGAAACAAAGTTAATATTAAATGCAGATGACTTAATAAGCAGTAGTTTAGGAGCAGAAAACGAGAAAGTTTATTATGGAATAGATAAATTGGACTCAGACTATGAGGAATGTCCAAACATAATAAACGATATAGCGGTATGCCCAAAATGTCATACTAAGATGAAATATAATTATGTAAGAAATAATCATATTGGAAATGGTTATTGCCCAAACTGTGACTTCAAGTCAAAACAAGCAGATTATCACATTACAAAAATAGATTACCAAGCAAATAAGGCAATAGTGGATAGAAAAGGACACGAAGAAGAATACAAACTACTAAACAATAATAGTATATTCAACATATATAATGAACTTGCAGTAATCACATTTTTAAGAGAATACGGATTTTCAGACGAAAAAGTACAAGAATTACTTAAAAATCTAAAAATAACAAAATCGAGATACGAGGATGAAGAAGTAGAAGGATACAAAATAATTAGTTATATGACTAAGGGAGGAAATCCGGTTGCAACATCTGGAGTATTTGATTATGTGAGAAGAGAACCAAACAAAAAAGACATAATTATGATGATAGAAAACATACATGACGGAGAAGATTGGCCAGAAAATATTACTTGGATATATGACACAGATTTTGAATTCTTAAAAGACGAAAATATAGACAAAATAATAATAGGTGGAATACGTTCACAAGACTACAGAATTAGATGCTTACTAGCAGGAATCCCAGAAGAAAAAATAATATGTGACAAAGAAGAGACAGAAACTTATAAATATTTATCATTAGACAAAAACAAAGACATATATGTATTATTTGATTTGGACTCTTTGGGCAAGCTAGCAACATTACAACAAAACATAAGAAACAGAATAAAGGAGGGAAAATAGATGATAAAAATAGAAGTATTATTCCCTGAAGTATGTAATTTGTATGGAGACATGTTTAATATAAAATATTTAGAAAAATGTATTGATGAAGTAGAATGTATAAAAACAGATTTAACAGATACACCAAGATTTGGTTCAGAAGATGTTAATATGATATACATGGCTCCGATGCCTGAAAGCATTCAAGAATTAGCTATAAAAAAATTAGAACCATACAAGGAAAGAATAAAAGAATTAATAGACAAAAAAGTGGTATTTTTACTAGTCGGAAATGCGGTCGAAGTGTTTGGAAAATACATAGAAAATGAAGATGGGAGCAAAATAGAAGCTCTAGGTTTACTAGACTTATATGCAAAAAGAGATATGATGCACAGACATAATAGTGCATTTATAGGCGATTTTGAAGATATAAAAGTAATAGGATATAAATCACAATTTACAATGATATATGCAGACAATCAAGAAAACTATTTTGCAAAAGTAGAAAAAGGAATAGGAATTAACAAAGAGAGCAAACTAGAAGGAATAAGGGTAAACAATTTAATAGGAACATACTTATTAGGCCCAGTTCTAGTATTAAATCCTCTACTAACTAAAAAAATCTTAGAGATGCTAGGAGTAAAAGAACCAAAGCTTAAATATGAAGCAGATTTAATAGATGCATATCAGAAGAGATTAGAAGAAATAAGATTAAAAGTAAAATAGAAAGAGATAAAATGAAAAATATAAAAGATTATGACTTAGAAGATTTGAAACAAGAGCTTATATCGATTGGAGAAAAAGGCTTTAGAGCAGAGCAGATTTTTAAATGGCTATACCAAGAAAAAGTAAAAAACTTTGATGAAATGACAAATCTTTCTTTGGAATTAAGAGAAAAACTAAAAAATAATTATACAATCTGTAATTACAATATATTAAAAAAATTGGAATCGTCAGATGGAACAAAAAAATATTTATTTGACATTTTAGATGGAAATATTATAGAATCAGTATTGATGGAATACCATTATGGAAAATCAGTGTGTGTTTCATCACAAGTTGGTTGCAAAATGGGATGCAAATTCTGTGCATCAACAGGAATTCCATTTGTAAGAAACCTTACGGCAGGAGAGATTGTAGAGCAAATTTTAGCAATAGAGCAAGATACTGGCGACAAGATTTCGAATATAGTGTTCATGGGAATTGGAGAACCATTGGACAACTATGACAATGTAATCAAAGCAATAAGAATATTAAACAATCCAAAGGGATTGGGAATAGGTGCTAGACATATAAGCGTATCTACAAGCGGATTAGTTCCAAGAATATATGATTTAGCAAAAGAGAATATACAATGTACACTATCAGTATCATTACACGCAAGTAATAACGAAAAACGTTCAAGCATGATGCCAGTAAATAATAGATACAGTGTAGAAGAATTAATTAAAGCTTGCAAAGATTATATTGCAATGACAAATAAAAGAATATCATTTGAATATGCGTTAGCTAAGGATAACAATGACAATATGCAAGATGCAAAAGAACTTGCAAACCTACTAAAAGGAATGTTATGCCACGTTAACTTAATACCAATCAACAAAATTGAAAACGGAAAATTTACAAAAAGCTCAAATGAAAATATAATAAAATTTAGAGATTATCTAAATGACCACGGAATTGTAGCAACTATTAGAAGAGAACTTGGTTCAGATATAGAAGCTGCTTGTGGCCAATTAAGAAGAAAAAATTTGAATCCTAAAAATGAAAATAATGAGAATCAATAGTTGAATCTTATTAAAGTTTTTTAAGAAGATAATAGGAGGAAAAATATGCAAATATTTGCAAAAACAGATATAGGAAAAGAGCGAAAAATAAACGAAGACTTTTTCTATATATCAGATATGAAAGATGAAATACAGTTAGCTATATTAGCAGATGGAATGGGAGGCTATAATGCGGGCGAAGTAGCGAGCAAAACAGCAACCCAAGCTGTAAAAGAATATATACAAAAACATTTTTCAAAAGACGATATAGAAGAAACAATTAGACAAGCAATAGAATATGCAAATAGGGTAGTATATGACAAAGCAAAAAAACAAAAAGAATTAGACGGAATGGGTACTACTTTAGATGTTTGTCTAATATATAATAATAAGGTATATATTGGTCATACTGGAGATAGTAGGGTATATAAGATTAAGCACAACGAAATGCAAAAAATTACAAGAGATGACAGTTATGTGCAAACGCTAATAGAGGATGGAACAATAACCAAAGAAGAAGCATTTAATCATCCTAAAAAGAATATGATAACAAAAGCACTAGGATGCATGGGAGATGTTGTACCTAACATATATGTAGAAAATTTCGAAGAAAAAGACATAATATTAATGACTTCTGATGGATTGACAAATATGGTAAAAGAAGACGAAATCTTAAAGATTATCAATGAAAATCCAGAAGAAGCAGTAGACAAATTAATAAAAAAAGCAAATGATAATGGTGGCTATGACAACATTACAGTTGTTATAATATTATAAGTGGGGAGAAAGATTATGAATATAATAGGAAGAACAATAGCAAATAGGTATGAAATAATTAATAAAACCGGTGTAGGGGGAATGGCAACAGTATATGTTGCAAAAGACAAAGTGCTAAATAGAAATGTTGCTGTAAAAGTATTAAAAGACGAATTTACAACAGATGAAGAATTTGTTAAAAGATTCAACTCAGAAGCACAAGCAGCAGCAAGTTTGTCACACCCTAACATAGTATCAATATATGACGTAGGAAACGAAGACAATATTTATTATATAGTAATGGAACTTGTAAGAGGAAAGACGCTAAAACAGATTATAACAGAAGAAGGAGCACTTCCTTGGAAATGGTCTGTAAATATAGCAATGCAAATAGCTTCAGCGCTAGAAACAGCACACAAAAATAACATAGTTCATAGAGACATAAAACCACATAATATAATAATAACAGAAGATGGAGTTGCAAAAGTAACAGACTTTGGAATCGCAAAAGCTGTATCAAACTCTACAATAACAGCATTTGGAACAACAATAGGATCAGTACATTATTTCTCACCAGAGCAAGCAAAAGGTGGATACACAGATGCAAAATCAGACATATACTCATTAGGAGTAGTAATGTACGAGATGCTTACAGGAAGAGTCCCATTTGATAGTGACACATCAGTATCAGTAGCTCTAAAACATATGCAAGAAGCGCCAGTTCCACCAATGGAAATAAATGAGAATATACCAAAAGCTGTAAATGATATAATTTTAAAAGCAATGGAAAAGGAACCAATGGCAAGATATCAAACAGCAACAGCGATGCTTAGAGATTTATCAATGGCTTTAAAAGACCCAGACGGAGAATTTGTTGAAGAAGAGGCAAATGATGGATTAACAAGAAGAATGGGAGCTATAACAGATGATATGCTTAGAAGTTCCTCTAAATCAAACAAAAAGAAGAAGAAAAAAGGAAAGCTAGCACAATTATGTGAAAAATATCCAATAGCAAAACCTCTAATCATAATATTAATAATACTTGTGCTATTCTTTGGAAGTATAGGAATAACATCTGCAATAATGAATGCGACAAATCCTAAAGATGTTCAAATACCTAATTTAGTAGGAAAAACAGAGGATGAAGCAAAAGCAGAACTAGCAAAATTAAAACTAGAATATGTAAAAATAAGTGAAGATTATAACAAAGAATATGAAACTGGAAAAATATATGAGCAAACACCAAGTTACAGCGAAGGATATAAAATAAAACAAAAAAATAAAGTATCAGTTAAAGTAAGCAAAGGAACTGAAACAACAATAGTACCAAAAGTAATTGGTGACACATATGACGATGCAGTTAAAAAATTAGAAGATGCTAAACTAAAAGCTGAAAAAGTAGAAGAAGTAAACAAAGACATAAAAGAAGGAATTGTAATAAGTCAAGAGACAGAAGCAAATTCAACTGCAAATGCAGGAGATGTAGTTAAAATACATGTAAGCATTGGTTCTGGAATGCCACAAGTTGTAGTACCAGGAGTAGTTGGAAAAAATGAAAACGAAGCAAAATCAGCATTAGAAGCAAAAAATCTAAAAGTAAACATAGAATATGAAGAAGACAGTACAAAAAATAATGGAGAAGTTCTAAGACAAAGTATAAAAGCTGGTGAAAACATTGATGAAGGAACAGAAATTACTATAACCGTAAATAAACTAGCAGAGATGAAAGATGGAACAGTGAATGTTAATCTAAAATCACTTCTAAAATACACACCATCAAAAGATGATGAAGGAAAAGAAATTATAGAAAATGGGCAAGTAAAAATAGTAGTAGGAAATGACACTATATACAATGAAAGTAAGCCAAAGACTACAACAAACATCAGCGCAAAATTTAGTGCAAAAGGAAATGTAACAATAAAAATCTATGTAGATGACATATTAAAAGGAACAAAAGAAATTAATATGAATGTTACAACAACATGCACATTTGAATAATAAAACTTAAAAAGCAACTCATAACTTAATATGAGTTGCTTTTTGCATTAGAAAAATGTTATAATAAAAAAGTAAAAAATAAAAATAGGAGAAAATATGCAAGGATTAATAATAGAAAATAAAGCAAATCTATATAAAGTAAAAGTAAATGAAAAAGAATATATAGCAACAGCAAGAGGAAAGTTCAAAAACGAGAATACTTCACCAGTAGTGGGAGATATCGTAGAAATATCTATATTAGAAGAACAAAAAAATACAGCAGTAATAGAAGAAATAAAAACAAGAAAAACATATATAAAAAGACCAAAACTTGCAAACATAACAAAAATAATATTTGTAATATCAAGCAAACATCCAAAGCCAGATTTACTAATGTTAGATAAACAATTAGCTTTTGCAGAGTACCTACATATAGAACCTATAATAGTATTAAATAAAATAGACTTAGATGAAAAAGAAGAATTTAATAAAATAAGCCAAACTTATAGGAACATAGGGTACAAGGTAATAAAAACAAATGCAAAAGAGAAAATAGGAATACAGAAATTAGAACAAGAACTAAAGGACAATATAAGTGCCTTTTCTGGAAACTCAGGAGTAGGAAAATCAACATTAATAAATGATTTGTTTAATGAAAATATAACAGAAGAAGGAGAAATAAGCCAGAAAAATAAAAGAGGAAAAAACACAACAACACATATAAAACTATACGAATTAAACAAAGATACGTATATAGCAGACACTCCAGGATTTTCAACTTTTGATGTATATGAAATTCCGTATAAAGAATTAGACAAATATTTCGTGGAATTCAAGAATGGAATAGAAAATTGTAGATACATTGGATGTAGCCACATAAAAGAAGATGAATGTGGAGTAAAAGATCTGATAGAAGAGAATAAAATAGACAGACAAAGATATGAAAATTATATTAAAATATACGAAGAATTAAAAGACAAGGAGGAACACAAATGGTAGATGTATCAACATCAATATTAAGCGTAAAAAAAGAAAATATAATAGATACAATATACAAACTAGAAGAGGCAAAGACAAATTATTTTCATATAGATGTAATGGATGGAGAGTTTGTAAAGAATAATACACACGACATTATGTTAGAATATGCAGAATACTTAGATCACGTAACCAAAGTACCATTAGATGTTCATTTAATGGTAAAAGATATAAAAAACTATGTGGATAGTTATTTGATATTTAATCCTAATATAATAACATTTCATTATGAAGCTTGTAAGGATAAAGAGGAAGTATTTGAAATAATAAAATATATAAAAGAAAAGGGAAGAAGAGTAGGAATCTCAATTAAACCAAATACAAAATTAGAAGAAATAAAAGAATTTCTACCATATGTACACTTAGTTTTAATAATGACAGTAGAACCAGGAGAAGGTGGACAAAAATTAATTCCGGAAACAATAGCAAAAATAGAAGAGGTAAAGACATTTAGGGAACAAAACAATTTGGACTTTGAAATAGAAGCTGATGGTGGAATAAATATGGAAAATGCAACTGAACTAGTAGAAGCGGGAGCAGAAATATTAGTATCAGGAAGTGCAATAATAAACTCAAAAGATTATAAAGAAACAATTAGAAATTTAAAAATGGCATAAAAAAATAACTGTTGGTATAAGTAAAACCAACAGTTTAATTTTATTTTTCAGAATTATCTTTTTTTACTTCAACGGTAGTTGTTTCATTTAATTTCTTACTAAAAAATATTGCATATGTTATAATTCCGAATGCTAGTAAATTGATGATTAAAGTTACTAATCCGCCAACAAAAGGAATCAAACTTACTGCCCAGAAAGCAAGAACTAAAATACAATCAAATAAGATATTCATAGCTTTTGAGTTCTTGTTTATTTTCTTGCAAATTATTCTTCCTAAAGGAATTGCAACAAATGCATAAGTAAGTTTAGCAATAAATAATATATATGCTAACAATACTATGATTGAAGGTAATATACCTATAATTGTGCAGAAAAGTATAATACAAGCAAGAGGAATAGCAATTATTGCTAATGCTCCATAACCTAATGCAGGAGCAAACTTTTTAGTAAGTATAGCTTCTTCTGTATCAACAAACTTAGGAGTTGCTAATACAACAATTAAAATTACAACTAAAGATACTAATAATACTTTTAAAGCATCTAAAGCATAGTTCTTTTTAAGTACAAAACTTTCATCATTAGAAGTTTCAACTTTTGTAAAGTTAATTGAACCAGTAACAACAGATTCTGGAATAGCGCTACTTACAGATGCAGAATAGTTGAAATCTCCACCTACGATAGCATCAGTAGATACCGAAGCGTCTGAGAAAGAGATATTAACATTTCTTCCAACTGAACCAGCTAAACTAAATGAAGAAGTTGTTGCTGTAATGTCTCTGGCAACATATGCATCAGAATCAACTGTCAATTTACTTGATACAGAATACATATTAAATACATTTCCACTTATTGTAACGTTATTAGCGCAAACAAATAAGTCGCAGTAGATGTGGGCATCTGTATCAATAGTAAGATTATTTGCAAGAACAAAAACATTACCATCAATAGATCCGCTAATAGAAACATCTTTACCCATTATAAAAACATTTCCATCTACATTGTAATCAAGATTCACAGAATCTTCTGTAATAAATACATCATGCTTTACTATAGTTGTTGCAGGAACGTCGGAAATAGGCATGGCCTCATCATCAAGAGATATAGGAACAATACCATATTCATCATCGTTTACTGCAAAAACTGAAGTAGCAATGCAAAGCATTACAAGAAGCAACAAAATAAAAACTTTTGATTTTAATCCTTTCATAAAAATTCTCCCTTCTTTAAAATTTATACATCATAATAATATATTCAAAATTCCAAAATGTCAATGGTATTTACAATAACTTTTTAGAGGACATGATTCGCACTTTGGACTTTGAGAGGTACAAGTATTTCGTCCATGCCACATAAAAAGATGATTAATATATTTATAATACTCTGATGGAATAATTTTCAATAAATCCATCTCGATTTTAAGAGGGTCACTTTCTTTAGAAAGACCAAGCCTATTAGAGATACGCTTACAATGAGTATCAACTGCAATGCCCTGAGGTTTGCCGAAAGCTTCAAGCATAATAACATTAGCACTTTTTCTGCCAACGCCGGGCAAAGAAATTAGCTCTTCCATATTGTCAGGAACAACCCCATTATATTTTTCTACCAAAATTTGAGCAGTTGCTTTAATATTTTTGGCTTTATTCTTGTAAAAGCCACAAGGATGAATATAGTCTTCCAATACATGAATATCCATATCAGCAAAATCCTTTGGGGTAGAATACTTTGCAAATAAGGTGGGAGTAGTCAAATTTACTCTATTATCCGTGCACTGAGCAGACAAAACCACGGCCACCAAAAGCTCAAAAGGAGTAGAAAAATCTAAACTGCACTTTGCGTCAGGATACATTTGCTTTAAAATTTTAATCATATCTAATACATCATTTTTCTTCATAGTAAAATCCTTTCAACAATATTATATAATAAAAACTTTACAAAATAAATATACAATATTAAATTATTGCTCACACTTATGTAAAATTATTAATAAGATATTATAAGAAAAGGAGGTAAAATATGTTTGAAGCTTTAAAAAAGACAATCGGACTTTGTCTTGTAGGAATAGGAACCGGAATATTATTAGTATTATTACTTCCTGTTACAGGGTGGCTATTTTTAATAGGGTGTGCACTGTTTATATTAGGAATAGCTTGGCTATTTTGTAAAAAATAAAAGAAAGGATATGATTGTATGAAAATAGTGGTTAAGAAAGTACCAAAATTTTTAAGAGGATTCATTAAATTAGTATTTGGAATAAAAGACGAAAAATAATACATAAAATAGCAAAAAAATAAAATAGGGTTAGCCCTATTTTTATTTTACACTAATTATGCTCTTGTAACTTTTCCAGAACGTAAGCATTTTGAACATACTTGAATGTTTTTTGCTTCTCCGTTTACAATAGCTTTTACACTTCTTAAATTTGGTTTCCAAGTTCTAGCAGCTCTTCTACTAACATGAGAACGAGCGATACTAATTTTATTTCCGTGTGATACACCTTTATCACAAATTGCGCATTTTGCCATGTTACTGCACCTCCTATTGATTTAGCTAAAATCGACTATATACTATAATAACATAAAAAGAAAAAAAATACAATACTTTTTGAAGAAATTCACAAATAAAATAAACGTACATAATATATATAAAGCAGGATTGCTAAAAAAAGAAAGGAAGAATTTATTATGGATTTTGAAAAAACTAATTGTCCAGTTGTCAAAATTAATGGTGTTATCGAAAGAGGCAAACAATATGATCTTGACATAACACTCCCAGAAGATAACAGAAACGTGATCTATGGAATAGTAAAAGATTGCTACAAAGACCCAGTTTGCGATGCAGTTGTAAAACTAATCGAAGTTGAATGTAAAATGGGAAAAGACATCAGAAAACCTGTATCCCATACTTTCACAGACGAAAATGGTGAATTCGTATTTGGACCTTTATGTGACAACAGAGTATACGAAGTTGAAATTTGGGTAAACAAAGTAAAACATGCTAAAATATGCACAGAATGCCATCATAAAGGAGAATGCTTAAAGGGTGTAGAGATTGACTGCAAGCCAATGCCACCAAAGCCATGTCATCCATGTGACCGTCCATGCGATTCAAGAGAAGAAGAAAAATAAGACCAATATTAAAAATATAAGTCTTATATCTGTTAAATAGAAAAATAGAGAACATACTTGTCTATGTTCTCTATTTGCATTATATTAAGCCTAACTTTTTCGCAAATTGTTTTCCTTTTTTCATCATCTTGCGAGCATCATTTTTTTGCATGCCACCATTATATATCCAAGTAGCACCAACTGTAAGTAAACTACCAACCAAAACACCTTCAAAAAACTTCATCCAAATTACCTCCTTTTACAATAGTATTCCTACTTTTTATTTTTAATATACAAGATATAATAAGAATAAATCTCATATAAACAAATAACAATTAAAAAACAACCGAACCACTTTCTTAAATTGAAAACCGGCATGTTCTTAGAGACAAGAGCGCCCGCAACTGCGCCAATAATACCAAAAATAACAATTACAATGGCATTCTTAAAATTAATGTTCTTTTTTCTAGAATTATAAATAATACTCACAATAGCAGATGGAATAAAACAAACTAAATTAGTAGCTTGAGCAATATGTTGGTCAAAATTAAAAAATAAAGTTAAAAACAAAATCAAAACTGAACCGCCACCGTAGACCTAAACCAGTACAGATTCCGGAAGCAATACCAATCAAAACTTCGGACATAATATTCTCCTAAAAAAATGCTATCTTTATTCCAGAATAAAGAAGAAAAACAATAAAAATAATTTTTAGATATTTTGAATTTAATTTATTCAAAAGTTTAGAGCCAATAAAACTTCCAATGATACCACCTAAAGCACACAGAAAACCGATTCGCCAATCAATAAGATTACTACTTCCATAAAAAATAGCAGTAGTTATAACCATTGGCAAAATACAAAAAATGGCAGTGGCTCGAGCCTCCTTTTCTGTTGATTTAAATAAATAAACATATGCAGGAATAAGCAAAAGTCCGCCACCAGAGGCAAACATACCGCTTATAAAACCTACAAAAATACCTAACAAAATTTTCTTCCACATAGAATTAGTATAATAAAAAAAGAAAAAAATATACAAAAAAATCTTGAAGCATCAAAGCAAAATGATGTTTCAAGAAAAAAATAAAGCTTTTATTTTATAAAAGTATAAAGCTATAAAAACAAGAAAAATACTTTCAAACTCTTTTATGAGTAATGAATATTAATCAAATAAATTTTTAAATTGAATAACATATTTAATAAAAAAATCTTAGAATCATTGTAAAATCAAAAGACGCAAGGAGAGAATATAGTCAAGCTAAAACAAATGAAGAAATAGATTTAGATAGTGCGTCAAGCTGGATATACTGTAACAGTAAATTACGCTAAATAAGAGTTAAAAGCTGATAACAAACATGTTATTGGCTTTTATTATATAAAGATATTGAAAAAAATCAGAGAATAGTATAATATATAAAAAAACAAAGGAGAACACGAATGAGCTACTGTATAATATTTTCAATATTAATAACATTTGCAACAACACTGACAATAACATTCAAAAAAAGAATAGAAGAAACAATGCCAATATCAACGGTATGCATAATATTAATAATATTCTTAGCAGGACTATTAGACAACCTAAAAATAGGTGCAATATTAGTACAAATACTAACAATAATACAACTGATATTTATATTAATAACGATTCTAAAAAAAGATAAAAATGGAATAAAAGAAATTCTTGGTAGAATTTTAACACCAGGACTACTAATATATACTGTATTATTTATAGTAAACGTTATAATAAACAAAGGTAGAATATTTGAAGATTATGACGAATTCAACCACTGGGCAGTGATAATAAAAAACATGTTTATCTATAATACATATGGAACAAACCCAGAAACAATAGTGAGATTCAACGAATATCCACCATTTACAGCGATATTCCAATACTTATTCCTAGCGGTACAAAAAGTATATAGAGAAGACACTGTTATAATTGCTCAAAATGTCTTATATTTGTCAATAATAATACCAATAACAAAAAATATAAAATGGAATAAGTCATCATTAAAAATATTAACAGCAATCCCACTTATTGTATTCATGCCAATGCTATTATATAAGAACTTCTTCTTAAATATATTGGTTGATGGAATACTTGGAATAATGTTTGCGTATACAATATACTCTGCATACAAAGATGATAGCAAAATATTCAAATCATTAAAAATATTATCTGGCGAGATAATGCTATGCTTAACCAAAACATCTGGATTAGGGTTAGCAGTTCTGTCATTAATAATAATATTGGTGAAAATAATCATAGACAGAAAAAAGGACAAAACAGAATTCAAATCTAATATAAAAAGCCTAATTGTAGTATGCATAATAACAGCTGTAATAACGTCAATGTGGTATATAAAAGTGAATAATTCAGAGAAAAGATGGGATTTTTCAAAATATGTAGAAACTCAGGAAAATCAAAAAGGTAGCTCAGAAATATTAAAGAACTTTGTTACCGCAGTATTCATGAGACAAGATATAACAGCAAAAAAACTAACAGTATTTTCGGTAACAGTACTTTTAATTGGCTTACAGATATATTCTATAAAAAAGATAAAAAACAAAAGCTTCAACTATTATGCAATAGCAATGCTAATTAGCATACCAATATATCTAATATCGTTAGCAATAACATATATGACTATATTTGAAAAGATGGAAGGTTCAATGCTGACATGCTTTGACAGATACACTTCTACAATTCTTCTTGCTACCTTATGCTTTAACGCATTTGCGCTATTTGATATAAAAACAAAGTTTAGTATTGAGTTTATAGTAATTGCAAGCATAATCATAGCATTAATGCCGTTGGATAATATTCATATCCAGTATGTAAGAGGAAAAAACTACATAAGAACTTCTAACACAAATAGAGACATATACACAAAAATAGAAAATTACAAAGACAAACTAACAGCGGATGATAAGATTTTGTATATGGCTGGGGACAAAGCAAATATGGAATACTTAAGAGCTATGAATGAATATGTAATGATGCCTATTAGAATAAAAAATATGGTATCAGGAAATTACGAATCGGCAGAGAAATTTGAAAAAGTAATAGAAAGATATGATTATGTGTTTGTGTATAGAACTAATCAAGACACCATAGACAATATAAAAGCATGCTTTGAAGATGAAGAAATAGAAAGAGACACTCTATATAAAGTAGTGAAAAATAATGAAACAGTTAGACTAGTACCATAACAATAGATAAATACAGATAATAAAAAGGAAATATCATAGAATGAAAGATAATGTTTTAATAATAATTCCAGCATTTAATCCAGATGAAAATTTGAAAAATGTAATAGATAAATTAATACAGAAAAACTTTAAAAACATCATAGTAGTGGATGATGGAAGTAAAAATTATAAACCGTTTGAAGAAATAAAAGATAAAGCTATAATTCTAAAACATAATAAAAACAAAGGAAAAGGGGAAGCACTAAAAACAGCTTTTAAATACTGTGTCAATAATGAAGAAACAGCAAATGTGGTTATAACAGTTGATTCAGACGGCCAGCATGATGTAGAGGATGTTGAGAAAATGTGGAAAATATCCGAGAAAAACAAGGATAAAGTGATATTAGGAATCAGAAATTTTAAACAAGCGCCAATATGTAGCAAAATAGGAAATGCTATTATAAACAAAAAAATATGTAAAAAAACAAAAATAAAATTTAAAGATACACAGACTGGACTAAGAGCAATACCTATAAAATATCTTAAAGACTTAATAAAGATTCCTGGCGAAAGATATGAATACGAAACCAATGTGTTACTGTACTTTGCTGAAAATAAAATAGAAATAATAGAAAATGAGATAAAGACGATTTATATAGATAAAAACAAAAATAGTAGTTTTAGAAAAATAAAAGATTCTATAAAAGTTTATAAAACAATAAAAAGAAACCAAAATGCACTCTGAGCTTAGTCAGAGTGCATTTTGGTGCGACAAAGATTTTTTAATTGAATATGTTATTTAATTAAAACTAAC